>BNJV01002762.1_pt1 | contig 145196 bp, 211 predicted proteins | sample 8540591 | NCBI WGS metagenome assembly BNJV01 (sample SAMD00202457, study PRJDB9452) | human saliva metagenome | host: Homo sapiens
TCTAATTAATGAGTGGATCGCTTATTCTTCTTTATGAGGTAATGATTGAATAGTGATAATTAATATAGAATCAAAGTCTCACCTAGACTCAACAAAAAACGAACAGGCTCTTTTTCTGTCATTTAGAAGAGAACTTGTTCGTTTTTATTTTGATTTTCTTAAAAAGCTCGATATACATAGGGATTTTCTGGTTTATCGACTTTGGTAAAGCTGTCGATTTCCAAGGTTGGGAGGTTTTGTTTGAGTTCTTTATGGTAGTGATTGACGAGTTTTCCTTTGGCTGTTATCCAGGTGTTGTTCTCATACTGACGGGTATTTCCCTTTGTCAGCAATCCATAGACACCTGAATCTGCGATACAGTGAATAATGCCGAAGCGGAACAGAAATTGGCTATTGGCATGACTGGGGTCGTTATAGACAAAGCCTGTGAACTGGACTGTCTTACCCTCAAACTCATCTGGATAGTCGTAGATAGCTTCCATGACTTCCATATAGTTTTCGTTGGTGATCTGAATACTATCTTGGGACAAGTATTTATCCGCCGCAGTTCGCATTTCCTTTTCATAGGCTGATTTTGAAAAATAAGAACTGGTATCTGGTTTCAAATATTGGCTTGTCGTCCCTTCACTTGTCTGGATGGCTTGATCCGTTCCTTCCGATAAGGGGAAATGATATCCTTTGGCAGAAACAGTCTGAGAATCCAAGCTAACAGTTGGGAAAGTTAAGCCGACGACAATCGGAATAGCCAGAAGAGCAACACTTGTCACCTTGGCCAATCGACCATTCAAATGACTGTGGATTTTGACTTGCTTCACACAGATATACAATTGAACGACTGCCAAGATAAAGGAAAGCACCATGGAAATATAGGCCAGATAGGAATAGTGCATATTGATGTACTGGTTTAATTTGCCTGACAGATGGAGATAAATGGTCAGTTCAAAATAGCCAGCTAAAACTAAAAATCGAATCATAGGATGACTCCAATCAAGAGAGAATACACTAAGACGACAAGAGTCACAATCGTAATGAAGTGACTAATAAATCGTGCTTTCAAGTAATTTTTCATCATGAGAATATTTTTGATATCCAGCATTGGACCAATCACCAGAAAGGCCAGAACTGGTGCCAAACCGAAACTAGAGAGTAGAGAAGCACCGATAAAGGCATCGGCCTCACTACAGAGCGAAAGGAGAAAGGCCAGAATCATCAAGAGCAGGATGGCAAAAAGAGGGGTTGCACTGATAGAGGTCAGAATCTGAGTCGGAACGTAGACCTGTATTATAGAAGCAAAGAGACAACCAAATACCAAATAACGTCCCGTATCAAAAAAACTCATCAATGGCTTTTCACAAAGACCTGAAAAACTTTTTGCAGGGCTCAAGTGAGAAAAAAATTGTGCTCATGACAGGCAAAAACGATTTTTCTTTTTGAATCGGTTCTTGCCAGAAAAAAATCCTAGAAAAAAATTCCTAGTATTATAGCCACAAGAATGGAACCCAGGGCTCGTAACAGAGCGACATGGAAGGAGTTGCCAAAGGCAGAATAGGTCGCAAAGAGAACAATAGGATTGATAACAGGCGCTGTTACGAGAAAGGGAACAGCCGTGTAACTGGGAACCTTCTTTTTCCAGAAAACGATTGATGATGGGGACGATTCCACATTCACAAGAAGGGAAAAAGTATCCCAACGAAGGTCCCTAAAAAAAGATTCTCCCCCAACGATTTCGAGGGAGAAAATGATAAACCTTGTCAGGTGTGATATAAACCTCAATCAGCCCTGAAAGAATACTTCCTATCAGAACGAAGGGAAGGGCTTCAATGATAATGGAGAGAAAAATAGCCCCAGTCTGAAGCACACTAGATGGGAGTTCTTGGAAAGCTATCATCTAGTTTCTTTTCTGCTTTGGCTTTTTTCTCTTTGTCATCAGGGAAAGTGACTTGTTTCAAATCAGGGAGTTTCGCAAACTCCTCAAACATCTTATCCAAGTCGTCCGTTTTTGTAAATTTTACAGCCATAGATGTACCTCGATTCTAAATTCTACCTCTATTATACTATTATTTTGAGGAAAAGGGAAAAGTTAAAATTGAGTATCTAACGAATAATAGAGCTTGATAAAGCCTGATTAAGTCTGGTAGATTGAGAAAGCTTGACAAAAAAGTAGATAGTGCTAGAATAACATTAACGAAAGACATTTGAGGGCAGAAAGGTTCCTGCCGCACCTTGAAAAAGGTATCTGAGATGCTGGGTACACCGACCAGCCAAGTGTCCGTTATTTCAAATGAGGAGCTTAAATGTTCCTTTTTTATTTAAAATTTCAAAATAGATTACACCCACCGCAGGCTCAGGCTTGCGGTTTTTTTATTTCGATAAAAATTTAAAAGTCAGTGCGTTATTCCAGGTCAGGAACATCTTCCAGAACTGGCTATTATGTCTGATCCATTAAATACTTTTGATATCATGGCTTGGTTAAAAAAAGGCGGCAATGCTCTCTAAGTACAAGTTATTGCGCTATAGCGTATAAATCTATTCCCTACATATTTTTTAAATGTTCTACGAGTTAATTTGAAATGTTTAGCTTGTGGTATAATAGATTCATGGATAAAAAATATGAAAAAATTTCCCAAGATTTGGGAGTGACGTTAAAGCAAATTGATACTGTTCTAAGTTTGACAGTTGAAGGGGCGACTATTCCCTTTATCGCGCGTTATCGCAAGGACATGACTGGTAGTTTGGATGAGGTGGCAATCAAGGCTATTATTGACTTGGATAAAAGTCTGACAAATCTAAACGACCGTAAGGAAGCGGTTTTAGCTAAGATTCAAGAGCAAGGCAAGTTGACCAAGGAGTTGGAAGAAGCTATCTTAGCTGCCGAAAAATTAGCAGACGTAGAAGAACTCTACCTTCCTTACAAGGAAAAACGTCGGACCAAGGCAACCATTGCTCGTGAAGCTGGACTATTCCCTCTTGCTCGCTTGATTTTGCAGAATGTAGCTGACTTAGAGAAAGAAGCTGAGAAGTTTGTCTGTGAAGGATTTATGACTGGTAAGGAAGCTTTGGCTGGTGCAGTTGATATCTTAGTCGAAGCCTTATCGGAAGATGTGACACTGCGCGTCATGACTTATCAGGAGGTGTTGAGACACTCTAAGCTCACTTCTCAAGTCAAGGATGAAAGTCTTGATGAAAAACAGGTTTTTCAGATTTATTATGATTTTTCTGAGACAGTTGGAAATATGCAAGGCTATCGTACTTTAGCCCTCAATCGTGGAGAGAAGCTAGGTGTCTTGAAGGTCGGTTTTGAACATGCGACGGACCGCATTCTTGCCTTCTTTGCTGCTCGTTTCAAGGCCAAAAACGCCTATATAGATGAAGTAGTTCAGCAGTCAGTTAAGAAAAAGGTCTTGCCTGCTATCGAGCGTCGCATTCGGACAGAATTAACTGAGAAAGCAGAAGAAGGAGCCATCCAACTCTTTTCGGACAACCTGCGCAATCTCCTCTTGGTTGCTCCATTGAAAGGGCGCGTGGTTCTTGGGTTTGACCCAGCCTTTCGTACAGGTGCCAAGCTAGCTGTCGTGGATACAACAGGAAAAATGCTGACAACTCAGGTTATTTATCCTGTTAAACCAGCATCAGCTCGTCAAATCGAAGAAGCCAAGAAAGATTTGGCAGACTTGATTGGTCAATACAGTGTGGAAATTATTGCTATCGGAAATGGAACGGCCAGTCGTGAAAGTGAAGCCTTTGTGGCAGAAGTTCTTAAAGATTTCCCTGAAGTCAGCTATGTTATTGTCAATGAAAGTGGTGCTTCGGTCTACTCTGCCAGTGAACTTGCTCGTCAGGAGTTTCCAGACTTGACCGTTGAAAAACGCTCTGCCATTTCTATCGCCCGTCGTTTGCAAGATCCCCTTGCGGAATTGGTCAAAATCGATCCTAAGTCAATTGGTGTCGGCCAGTACCAGCATGATGTCAGTCAGAAGAAACTGTCTGAAAGTCTGGACTTTGTCGTGGATACCGTGGTGAACCAAGTCGGTGTCAATGTCAATACAGCCAGTCCTGCTCTTCTTTCACACGTAGCTGGACTCAATAAAACCATCTCTGAAAATATCGTCAAATACCGTGAGGAAGAAGGGAAAATCACTTCACGAGCTCAAATTCTGAAAGTTCCTCGTTTAGGGGCTAAGGCCTTTGAGCAGGCAGCTGGTTTCCTCCGTATCCCTGAAAGTAGCAATATCCTTGATAATACAGGAGTTCACCCAGAAAATTACGCTGCCGTTAAGGATCTCTTCAAACGCTTGGATATCACAGACCTGAATGAAGAAGCCCAAGACAAACTCAAGTCACTTTCAGTCAAGGAAATGGTGCAAAGAGCTAGACCTTGGTCCAGAAACCTTAAAGATATCATTGCCGATCTTCTCAAACCAGATCGAGATTTCCGTGATTCCTTTGATGCACCTGTGCTTCGCCAAGATGTCCTAGATATCAAAGACTTAATGGTAGGCCAGAAGCTAGAAGGTGTTGTGCGTAATGTCGTTGACTTCGGTGCCTTCGTTGATATCGGGATTCACGAGGACGGCTTGATTCATATTTCCCATATGAGTCGCAAATTTATCAAACACCCAAGCCAAGTGGTGTCAGTCGGAGATTTGGTGACTGTTTGGGTTAAGAAAATTGATACTGAACGTGAAAAAAAGTCAATCTGTCGCTCCTCGCTCCAAAATGAAACTGACTGATTACGTTAAGCAGGTTTCACTAGAAGACTTCGGCAGACCTTTTATCCATCATGTCCAGTGGAATTCTCGTCTACGTTCGACAGGTGGGCGATTTTTCCCAAAAGATGGGCATTTGGATTTTAATCCCAAGGTTTATCAGGAACTGGGGTTGGACGTTTTTAGGAAAATTGTCCGACATGAACTCTGTCATTATCACCTCTATTTTCAAGGGAAGGGCTATCAACACAAGGATCGGGATTTTAAGGAACTTTTGAAAGCAGTAGATGGATTACGCTTTGTTCCTTCCTTGTCCAATAGTAACGCCAAGCCAATCAAGCTCTATCGTTGCCAATCCTGCCAGCAAACCTATCAGCGCAAGAGAAGGATTGATACCAAAACGCTATCGCTGTGGAGTTTGTAGAGGTAAATTGTTACTAATAAATCAGCCTGAGGACTGATGAAAGTCATACCTAGCCATGATATACTATGTCTAACCTAGCAGATAGAGGAAATATCATGAACAGTAAATTTTATAAAATGAGACGAAATCGCATGATTTCAGGAGTTCTGGCAGGTCTGTCAGACAAGTGGAACTTTGATGTTACCCTTGTTCGTTTCTTGTTTGCTATTTTTACAGTCGCAAATTTTGGACTTGGCGTGATTATCTATATCATTCTAGCTTCTATCATGCCTACCAAGGAAGAAATCGAAGCAGAAATGTACGGAACAGGCCCACGAAAACGCAAAGAAGCCCAGGCCATTGACGATAATGAAGGCTGGTTTTGGTGAGTTACTTAGCTAATAAGTCAATCGTTGCTTACACATTTAAGGATTTTTCTGTACATGGATAATAGCCTTCCACAGAAGATTTGGAATAAGCAAAAAGCTTTAAATCAATAGTCTAAACTGTTTGATTTAAAGCTTTTTTACTTTTAATGATATTTTTCCAATTTCATCTGTAAACTAAAATCATTATTTTGACCTCAAGTTTCTAATCTGTGTCCTGCTGCTGAGAGAAAACAGTTTTTGAAAAATGGTGGATGCTGATAACAACTGATAACCAGCAAATAACATAAGCAGTACCTGTAAATTCTGTACCGATAAAGTATGTTTTTTCAACTAAGAGCTGACCGATGAATGGAGAGAGCAGATAGAGAAGTCCGATGAGTATATGTTCTTTATGTTTCATTAAAGTGTACCTTCTTTCCTTATAGGGAGGACGGAATTGTAAGTGTTCAATTTAATGGTGTTTCATTGAGGTAAACTTACTAGAGTGATAGTTTTCATCCCCCTTTCCAAAGTAAGCCTTTCACACTTATATTTTACAATTTTAAAAACAGGAAATCAAATCATTTTCTAAGTAATTTTGCCTACATTTCCCCCAATCTTACAAAAATGTAAGATAAAAGTCTCTTTTGTAAGGTTAGGTTATGGCAAGCAGTCTTTTTTTGATGTAAACTAGACTCATAAAGAACAAAGGAGTAACATCATGAAACAAATCTTACAGAAGAAAACAAGAAAACCAAGTCACAAAGATATCGAGCGTGTTCAGCTGGGATGCGCTATGATGCAAGAAACATTTCATTTGATGGGATATTAAGAAAGGAGATTCTCATGACACTTTTAGATGTAAAACACGTTCAAAAAATTTATAAAACTCGTTTTCAGGGCAACCAAGTAGAAGCCCTCAAGGATATTCACTTTACCGTAGAAAAGGGTGACTACGTTGCCATCATGGGTGAGTCTGGTTCTGGTAAATCAACTCTTCTCAATATTCTAGCTATGCTGGATAAACCAAGTCGTGGGCAGGTTTACTTGAATGGAACTGACACAGCAACCATTAAAAATTCACAGGCTTCTAGCTTCCGTCGTGAAAAGCTAGGATTTGTCTTCCAAGACTTTAACTTGCTAGATACTCTGTCTGTTAAGGACAATATCTTGCTTCCGCTTGTCTTGTCAAGAAGACCTATTACGGAGATGATGAAGAAATTGGTGGTGACAGCTGAGAATCTGGGTATCAACCAATTGCAAGAGAAGTATCCTTACGAAATTTCAGGTGGGCAGAAACAGCGTGTAGCAGTAGCCCGCGCCATCATTACCGAACCTGAAATTCTCCTTGCGGACGAGCCAACAGGAGCCCTTGACTCCAAGTCATCTGCAGCCTTACTTGATGTCTTTGATGAAATCAATGAGCGCGGTCAAACCATTCTTATGGTAACCCACTCAACAGCAGCTGCCAGCAGGGCTAAACGTGTACTTTTTATCAAGGACGGCATTCTTTACAACCAAATCTACCGTGGAGAGAAGACAGAACGTCAGATGTTTCAAGAGATCTCTGATACCTTGACTGTCATGGCAAGCGAGGTGAATTAGTATGTTTCGATTAACCAATAAGTTAGCGGTATCGAACTTGATTAAAAACCGCAAACTCTACTATCCTTTTGCGCTTGCTGTTCTCTTGGCAGTCACTGTCACCTATCTCTTTTACTCTCTAACTTTCAATCCAAAGATTGCAGAAATTCGTGGAGGAGAAACCATCCAAGCTACTCTAGGATTTGGTATGGTGATTGTCACACTTGCGTCAGCCATTATTGTCCTTTATGCCAATAGTTTTGTTATGAAAAACCGTTCCAAGGAACTGGGGATTTATGGCATGCTGGGTCTGGAGAAACGCCATCTGATCAGTATGAGCTTTAAGGAGTTAGTTCTATTTGGAATTCTAACTGTTGGAGCAGGAATCGGTATTGGAGCCTTATTTGACAAGTTGATTTTCGCCTTCTTGCTCAAACTGATGAAATTGAAGGTTGAACTGGTTTCTACCTTCCAGATGAAAGTTGTCATTACAGTACTTGTTGTCTTTGGCTTGATTTTTCTAGGGCTCATGTTCCTGAATGCCCTTCGAATCGCCCGTATGAATGCCCTCCAGCTTTCCCGTGAAAAAGCTAGTGGGGAGAAAAAAGGTCGTTTTCTACCTCTTCAAACCATCCTTGGTTCCATTAGTTTAGGGATTGGCTATTATCTTGCCCTTACAGTAAAAGATCCCCTTACAGCCCTAACAACCTTCTTCCTAGCTGTTTTGCTGGTTATAATTGGCACCTATCTCTTGTTTAATGCAGGGATTACAGTCTTCCTACAAATTTTAAAGAAAAACAAAAAATACTATTACCAACCAAATAACCTTATCTCAGTATCCAACTTGATTTTCCGTATGAAGAAAAATGCGGTTGGACTAGCAACTATCGCTATTTTGTCAACAATGGTCTTGGTAACCATGTCTGCAGCGACTAGTATTTTCAATGCCTCAGAAAGCTTTAAAAAAGTGATGAATCCTCATGATTTTGGGATTAATGGACGAAATGTTGAAAAAGAAGACCTGGACAAACTTTTGAGCCAGTTTGCAAGTGACAAAGGTTATAATATCAAAGAAAAAGAAGTTCTTCGTTACGCTTACTTTGGTGTTGCAAACCAAGAAGGTAGCAAGTTAACCATTTTTGAAAAAGGACAAAACCGTGTCCAAGTCAAAACAGTTTTTATGGTATTTGACCAAAAAGATTATGAAAATATGACTGGTCAAAAACTTTCTCTATCAGGAAATGAGGTCGGACTCTTCGCCAAGAACGATGGTCTAAAAGAACAGAAAACTCTAACTCTAAATGATCATCAATTTTCTGTAAAAGAAGAATTTAATAAAGATTTCATTGTGAACCATGTCCCAAATCAGTTTAATATTTTGACTACTGATTACAATTATCTTGTTGTACCTAATTTACAAGCCTTTTTGGATCAATTCCCAGATTCAGATATCTATAATCAGTTTTACGGTGGTATGAATGTAAATGTCAGCGAAGAAGAACAACTCAAGGTCGCTGAGGAATATGAAAACTACCTCAACCAGTTTAATGCTCAATTAAACACAGAAGGTAGCTATGTGTATGGTAATAATCTAGCAGATGCTAGTGCTCAGATGAGTGTCCTCTTTGGCGGTGTCTTCTTTATTGGCATTTTCCTATCTATTATCTTTATGGTCGGAACGGTTCTGGTCATCTACTACAAACAAATTTCTGAAGGCTATGAAGACCGTGAACGCTTTATTATCTTGCAGAAAGTCGGTTTAGATCAAAAGCAAATCAAGCAAACCATCAACAAACAGGTTTTAACTGTTTTCTTCCTTCCTTTGCTCTTTGCCTTCCTACATCTAGCCTTTGCCTACCATATGCTTAGCCTGATTCTAAAAGTGATAGGTGTACTGGATGCGACTATGATGTTGACAGTGACTTTGTCTATCTGCGCTGTCTTCCTCATCGCTTATGTGCTGATTTTCATGATTACTTCAAGAAGTTATCGCAAGATTGTGCAAATGTAAAAAAAAATACCTCGACTTCAAAATCGAGGTGTTTTTTGTGTTTTATACTCAATGAAAATCAAAAAGCAAACTAGGAAGCTAGCCGCAGACAGTACTTGAGTACGGCAAGGCGAAGCTGACGTGGTTTGAATTTGATTTTCGAAGAGTATTAAATGCTGAAAAGTTGTCCTAGCAGAAAGGTAACTCCCATGGTCAAGAGGCCAATAGCAAGGTTCCGAATCATGGCTGTTTTGGTTGGGGCTTTTCCAAGTTTGGCACTTGTATAGCCAGTCACCAAGAGTGAAAGTCCTACAATCAGGACAGTAGCAGGAATGCGGTATTCACTTGGGAAAATGGTAATTGAAAGCATGGGTGGTAAGCTACCAAGGAAAAAGGAAATAAAGCTAGAGATGGCAGCATGCCAAGGATTGGTAAACTCTTCATACTCAATCCCATATTTTTCCTCTACCAAAGCCTTGAGTGGATTATTTAAAAAGGCTTTGTTGGTGAGAAGTTGAGCAGAGGTTTCGCATTCTCCATTTTGGATATAGGCAGCATAGAGGGACTTTTTGGCTAACTCTATATCTTGATCTAGCAAGAGTTGCTCACGCGCAACGGCCGCTTCCTCAGTATCTTTTTGAGTTGAAACGGATACATATTCTCCACCAGCCATTGAAAAGGCACCTGCCAAAATAGCCGCAAATCCTGATAAAAAGATAATCCAGATATTGCTGGTAGCACTGGCAACCCCGATAACCACACCAGCAATGGAAATAATCCCATCATTAGCACCAAGAACACCAGCACGCAGGATATTTAAACGACCTGCAAAATTTGAATCGATTTCGTGATTTGTTTCTGACATACTATTCTCCTTTTTATCCAGTATAAAGGAAACAGGTAATGAAATCAATCTTTTAAAAGTATCTGAAAAAAGTTGCACGATTTTAATGATATAAAAATGTCGACATCTTCTCTGATAGATCAAACATCGAAGATAAAGAGTATAGAATTTTTTTAAATTAAATACGATAAACATTTTGTTCACTTTATAATCGTTTACAAGAGAATAATTAGTATTAAATCAAATAGAATCCAAATATTTTGCGAACTTTTTTATATTTTTTTCGTAAAATACTTTACAAGTTCTTAAAAACATGATATAGTAATAAAGCTTAGAAAATGAGATGATGTTTTCTAGCAAATATAAACCCGAGTAAAAAATGCCTACGGACAGGCAGGGTTGAATGCCGAAGCGTGGTTGAAAAACCACATTATTGATAGGGTTAAAAGCCTACTTTTATAAGTTGATGTTAGGACACTTGTCCTAATTCATAAATTTTAGTGTGGTGAAAGCACACGTCATCTTGTGAAACGATCAATAAAGTACGTAATATTTGCTACTAGAGAGTTAGGAAACATCAGGAACAGACATACTCAAAAGAAACAAACATAAAAACGTCAGAAGATTGCAGAGCAGGTGAAAACCTGCTCTTTTTTCATAAGTCAACCTTTAGTCGCCTTCGTCTTCTTGAAGCACTAAAAATACGATAAAGGAGTATGTCTTGAAAGAGTTAGATCAAAACCAAGCCCCAATTTATGAGGCCTTGGTGAAGTTACGCAAGAAACGGATTGTTCCCTTTGATGTTCCAGGTCACAAGCGTGGACGAGGAAATCCAGAACTTGTTGAACTACTAGGAGAAATGTGTTGGCATTGATGTCAATTCGATGAAACCCTTGGATAATTTAGGCCATCCCATTTCGATTATTCGGGATGCAGAGGAATTGGCTGCAGATGCTTTTGGAGCTAGCCATGCCTTTCTAATGATTGGTGGAACAACTTCATCAGTGCAGACTATGATTCTTTCCACCTGCAAGGCTGGAGATAAGATTATTCTGCCACGTAATGTCCATAAATCTGCCATCAATGCGCTGGTTCTATGTGGTGCCATTCCTATCTATATCGAAATGAGTGTGGATCCTAAAATCGGCATCGCTTTAGGTCTTGAAAATGACCGAGTAGCCCAGGCCATAAAGGACCATCCAGATGCCAAGGCCATTTTGATTAACAATCCAACCTACTACGGAATCTGTTCAGACCTAAGGGGATTGACAGAAATGGCTCATGAAGCTGGTATGATGGTTTTGGTAGATGAGGCCCACGGAGCGCATTTGCATTTCACTGATAAATTGCCTCTATCTGCTATGGATGCAGGGGCTGATATGGCAGCAGTTTCCATGCATAAGTCTGGTGGGAGTTTGACACAAAGTTCGCTTCTTTTAATCGGGGAGCAGATGAACCCTGAGTACGTTCGTCAGATTATCAATCTTACCCAGTCAACATCCGCCTCTTACTTGTTGATGGCTAGCTTGGATATTTCGCGTCGCAACTTGGCTCTTCGTGGTAAAGAGTCGTTTGAGAAGGTCATTGAGCTATCCGAGTATGCTCGTCGTGAAATCAATGCTATTGGTGGATACTATGCCTACTTAAAAGAGTTAATAGATGGTGTGTCGGTATGTGATTTTGATGTAACCAAGTTATCAGTTTACACTCAGGGTATTGGCTTAACTGGTATCGAAGTTTATGACCTCCTGCGAGACGAATACGACATTCAAATTGAATTTGGTGATATCGGCAATATCTTGGCCTATATTTCGATTGGTGACCGTATCCAAGATATTGAACGATTAGTTGGTGCTTTGGCTGATATCAAGAGACTCTATTCACGAGATGGGAAGGACTTGATAGCTGGAGAATATATTCAGCCTGAGTTAGTGCTATCTCCACAAGAAGCCTTCTACTCAGAGAGAAAAAGTTTAACCTTGGACAAATCAGTAGGGCAAGTCTGCGGAGAATTTGTCATGTGCTATCCTCCAGGAATCCCTATCTTGGCTCCAGGTGAACGCATTACACGAGAAATTGTAGACTATATCCAATTTGCCAAGGAACGTGGTTGCTCCCTCCAAGGGACAGAAGATCCTGAGGTCAATCACATCAACGTCATTAAGAGAAAGGAGAGCTAAATGGATTTATGGTTTTCTGAAGTTCATACTCCAGATGTGAAATTGTCCCTGAGAACAGCCAAGCAACTCTACGCTGGTAAAGTGAATGGCAGGATATCGAAGTCTTGGATACGCCAGCTTTTGGTAAAATACTGATTTTAAATGGGCACGTCTTGTTCTCAGATGCGGATGATTTTGTCTACAATGAAATGACCGTCCACGTTCCCATGGCTGTTCACCCAAATCCCAAGAAAGTCTTGGTTATTGGGGGTGGTGACGGAGGTGTTGCCCAAGTATTAACACTCTATCCTGAGCTGGAACAAATCGATATTGTGGAACCAGATGAGATGTTGGTTGAGGTCTGTCGTGAGTATTTTCCAGATTTTGCCGCAGGGCTAGACGATCCTCGTGTTACCATTTACTACCAAAATGGGCTACGCTTTTTGCGAAACTGCGAAGATGATTACGATATCATTATCAACGATGCGACAGACCCATTTGGACATACGGAAGGACTCTTTACCAAGGAATTTTACGGCAATAGTTATCGAGCTCTAAAGGAAGATGGTATCATGATCTACCAGCATGGGAGTCCCTTCTTTGACGAGGATGAGTCAGCTTGCCGAAGTATGCACCGTAAGGTTAATCAAGCCTTTCCAATCAGTCGGGTCTATCAGGCACATATCCCAACCAGCCCAGCTGGCTATTGGTTGTTTGGATTTGCTTCGAAAAAATACCACCCTGTCAAAGATTTTGACAAGGAAGGCTGGAAAAAACGCCAGCTTTTCACAGAATACTATACTGCAAACTTACATGTGGGAGCCTTTATGTTGCCCAAGTATGTTGAGGACATTTTAGAAGAAGAGGAAGGAAAAAAATGAGTCGTTTATTAGTTATTGGATGTGGGGGCGTTGCCCAAGTTGCTATTTCAAAGATTTGCCAAGATAGCGAAACCTTTACAGAGATTATGATTGCTAGCCGTACCAAGTCAAAATGTGATGACTTGAAGGCTAAATTAGAAGGCAAAACAAGTACAAAGATTGAGACAGCTGCTCTTGATGCTGACAAGGTAGAAGAAGTGATTGCCCTGATTGAAAGCTACAAACCAGAAGCTGTTTTGAACGTAGCTTTACCATATCAAGACTTGACCATCATGGACGCTTGTTTGGCAACAGGTGTTCACTATATCGATACAGCCAACTACGAAGCAGAAGACACAGAAGACCCTGAATGGCGTGCCATCTACGAAAAACGTTGCAAAGAACTTGGTTTTACAGCCTACTTTGACTACTCATGGCAATGGGCTTATCAAGAAAAATTCAAGGAAGCAGGCTTGACCGCTCTACTTGGTTCTGGTTTTGATCCAGGTGTAACTAGCGTTTTTTCAGCTTATGCCCTTAAACATTACTTTGATGAAATCCACTATATCGACATTTTAGACTGTAATGGTGGGGACCACGGTTATCCATTTGCAACCAACTTCAATCCAGAAATCAATCTACGCGAGGTTTCTGCGCCAGGTTCTTACTGGGAAGATGGGAAATGGGTTGAGGTCGAAGCCATGTCTATCAAGCGTGAGTACGATTTCCCTCAGATTGGACAAAAAGACATGTATCTTCTTCACCATGAAGAAATTGAATCATTGGCTAAAAATATTCCAGGTGTTAAACGGATTCGCTTCTTTATGACCTTTGGTCAATCTTATCTAACGCACATGAAATGCTTGGAAAACGTTGGTCTCCTTCGTACAGATGCTATTAACTTCAATGGACAAGACATTGTTCCAATCCAATTTTTAAAAGCGCTACTTCCAGATCCTGCAAGCCTTGGCCCACGCACGGTTGGTAAAACCAATATTGGATGTATCTTTACAGGTGTCAAAGATGGCGTTGAAAAGACCATCTACATCTACAATGTTTGCGACCATCAGGAATGTTACGCAGAAGTTGGTTCACAAGCCATTTCTTACACGACTGGCGTTCCAGCCATGATTGGGACAAAATTGGTTATGAACGGAACTTGGAGACAAGCTGGAGTGTATAACCTTGAAGAATTGGATCCAGATCCATTCATGGAAGCTTTGAATGAGTATGGTTTACCTTGGGTTGTGGTTGAAATCCACAAATGGTGGACTAATGAAGCTAGAACAAGTACCAACACCAGCCTATGTCATTGACTTGGCCAAGTTAGAAGCCAATTGCCGTATCTTACAATATGTTCAAGAAGAAGCTGGTTGCAAGGTTTTGCTTGCCCAGAAGGCTTATTCCCTCTACAAAACCTATCCCTTGATTAGCCAGTATCTATCAGGTACAACTGCAAGTGGTCTCTACGAGGCCAAATTAGCAAGGGAAGAATTTCCTGGTGAAGTCCATGTTTTTGCACCTGCTTTCAAGGATGAGGACATGGAGGAATTGCTAGAGATAACGGACCATATCGTCTTTAACTCAGAGAGACAGTTGCGTAAACATGGGGCCCGTTGTCGTGAGGCTGGTATCAGTGTTGGTTTGCGCCTCAACCCTCAGTGTTCAACTCAAGGTGACCACGCGCTCTATGACCCTTGTGCACCAGGCTCTCGTTTTGGAGTCACTCTAGACAAGATTCCGAGTGATTTACTAGATTTGGTGGATGGTCTTCATTTTCACACCCTTTGCGAGCAGGGAGCAGACGATTTAGAGACAACTTTGAAAGCTGTAGAAGCGCAGTTTGGTTCCTACTTACATGAGATCAAATGGCTCAATATGGGGGGCGGACATCACATCACAAGAGAGGACTATGATGTAGATTTGCTGATTTCTGAGATCAAGCGTATCCGAGAAACTTACAATCTTGAAGTCTATATCGAGCCGGGTGAAGCCATTGCGCTCAATGCGGGTTATCTAGCAACCGAGGTATTAGATATTGTCGAAAACGGTATGGAGATCTTGGTTTTAGACGCCTCTGCGACCTGCCATATGCCGGATGTACTTGAAATGCCCTATCGTCCACCTTTGAGAAATGGCTTTGAGGCACAGGAAAAAGCCCATACCTACAGACTTTCTTCCAATACTTGTCTGACGGGCGATGTAATTGGTGATTATAGTTTTGAAAATCCAGTCAAAATCGGTGATAGACTTTATTTTGAAGACATGGCCATTTATTCTTTTGTCAAAAACAATACCTTCAACGGTATTGGGTTGCCCAGTCTCTATCTCATGGATGAGAAGGGTGACTGCAGCTTAGTCAAAGCCTTTGGCTATCAAGATTTTAAAGGGAGATTATCATGATGGACAGTCCCAAAAAATTAGGCTATCGCATGCCAGCAGAGTATGAACCGCACCATGGTACACTCATGATATGGCCGACTCGACCAGGTTCATGGCCTTTTCAAGGTAAAGCTGCTAAAAAAGCATTTAGCCAGATTATCAAGACTATAGCAGAGGGAGAAAGAGTCTATCTTTTGGTGGAGCAAGATTATCTATCTGAAGCCCAAGACTACCTTGGAGATAGCGTTATTTATCTAGACATTCCCACTAATGATGCCTGGGCGCGTGATACAGGTCCGACTATTCTCCTCAATGATAAAAGGGAAAAGTTGGCAGTAGACTGGTCTTTCAATGCTTGGGGTGGTGCTGTTGATGGTCTGTATCAAGATTATGAAGATGATGACCAAGTAGCCAGTCGTTTTGCTGAGGCCTTGGAAATGCCTGTTTACGATGCAAAACCTTTTGTCCTAGAAGGCGGAGCGATACATAGCGATGGTCAAGGAACCATTCTCGTAACTGAAAGTTGCTTGCTTAGTCCTGGTCGCAATCCTCATCTTAGTAAAGAAGAAATTGAGAGAAGATTATTGGACTATCTAGGTGCTGAAAAAGTTATCTGGCTTCCTTATGGTATTTATCAGGACGAAACCAATGAACACGTTGACAATGTTGCTGCCTTTGTTGGTCCTGCTGAGCTTGTCTTGGCTTGGACAGATGATCAAAATGATCCTCAATATGCCATGTCAGCAGCTGATTTAGCGCTTTTAGAGAAGGAAACGGATGCAAAAGGTCGTCACTTCACCATTCATAAATTGCCTATCCCTGCAGTTCGACAAGTTGTGACAGAAGAAGATCTTCCTGGTTATTCCTACGAAGAAGGAGAAGAAGAGCGATACGCAGGTGAAAGGCTTGCTGCTTCCTATGTCAATTTCTATATTGCTAACAAGGCAGTCCTTGTTCCCCAGTTTCAAGATAAAAACGATCAAGTAGCCTTAGATATCCTCAGTAAGTGTTTTCCAGACCGTAAAGTTGTCGGAATTCCAGCCAGAGATATTCTCTTAGGTGGTGGCAATATCCACTGTATCACCCAACAAATCCCAGAATAGGAGAAAAAGATGAGAAATGTAAGAGTTGCAGCCATTCAGATGCAATGTGCCAAGGATGTAGCAACAAATATTCAAACAGCAGAGCGTTTAGTACGTCAGGCTGCAGAACAAGGTGCACAAATTATTCTCTTGCCCGAGTTGTTTGAACGTCCCTATTTCTGTCAGGAACGTCAGTATGACTACTACCAGCATGCCCAGTCTGTAGCAGAAAATACTGCCATTCAGCATTTTAAGGTGATTGCTAAGGAACTACAGGTTGTTTTACCAATCAGTTTCTATGAAAAAGATGGCAATGTCTTGTATAACTCTATTGCCGTCATTGATGCAGATGGAGAAGTGCTGGGCGTTTATCGAAAGACTCACATACCAGACGACCATTACTATCAAGAAAAGTTTTATTTTACGCCTGGTAACACAGGTTTCAAGGTCTGGGATACTCGCTATGCCAAGATTGGGATCGGTATCTGTTGGGATCAATGGTTCCCTGAAACAGCGCGCTGTCTTGCGTTAAATGGTGCTGAATTGCTCTTTTATCCTACAGCCATCGGTTCAGAGCCGATTTTGGATACAGATAGTTGTGGTCATTGGCAACGTACCATGCAAGGACACGCAGCAGCAAATATTGTTCCAGTCATCGCAGCCAATCGTTATGGCTTGGAAGAAGTCGTTCCAAGTGAGGAAAATGGTGGACAGAGTTCCAGTCTTGACTTCTACGGTTCATCCTTTATGACGGATGAAACAGGAGCTATTCTAGAGCGAGCTGAAAGACAAGCTGAAGCTGTTCTGTTAGCTACTTATGACCTAGACAAGGGAGCAAGCGAGCGCCTAAACTGGGGCTTGTTTCGAGATAGAAGACCCGAAATGTATCAACGAATTACGGACTAGTTAGGGGAGAATTGAGAGATTCATTCTGCTAGACTAACTTCTTATTAGCAACTATAAGGATACTATGTTGTATAGCAAGTGGATTTTATATTTTAACCCTCTAAAGCTTTCTCGCGCTTTTATGCGAGGAGCTTTTCTGTTTAAGCTTTATCAATAAAACATGCTATAATAGTTGCAGAAAGGTTGGTATTTATGGCTAGGATATTGGTTATTGAAGACAATAGTGACATTCAAGAGATTTTACGAACACTTCTTACTGAAGAGCATGAGGTGATTCAAGCCTTTTCTGGTACAGAAGGAATCATGCGTTTTGACCAAGGTGGGATTGACCTCGTTTTGCTCGATATCATGCTTCCTGGAAAAAATGGGGATCAGGTTTTAAAAGCCATCAGGGAACAAAGTCAAACTCCAGTCATTATGCTAACAGCTTTGAGCGATAAGAAGCTAATCAGTCAATATCTCTTAGATGCTGCCAATGATTACATAGTGAAACCTTTTGATTTGGACGAAGTCTTTGCCAGAGTTACTGTTCAATTACGCCAAAGTGCAGAAAAACAGCCTGTGGAAATAGTAAAAACTGAAAATCTGCCACAAAACTTGAAAAATATCCAGTTTGATGCAGAAAGTTTTGAAATCAAAAATAGCCAGGAAACGATTCGCCTTGCCAAGAAAGAGTGCTTGATTCTCCAAACTCTCCTTAAACACCCTAAGAAAATTTTCACCAAGGAAGAACTTTATGAATTGGTCTGGGAGGATAGCTACCTACCTGGAGATAATACCCTCAATACGCATTTGAGTAATCTTCGTAAAAAATTAAACCAGCTTGACCCAAATCAAGAATATATTGAAACCATCTGGGGAGTTGGGGTAAGATTAAAAGGAGACAAGCAATGACCTACATGATAATTTTTGTCCCACTGATACTCCTAATTATTTTATCGATTGCATTGATTCGCTACCATCTAGCACTTAAAAACTTGAGTCAACAGATTGAAGATAAAATTCTCACGGGTAGTATGAAAAGAGTCGGAATCAGCATTTTTTCCAAACATTTTTTACAACTCTACCAGCAGATTGAGAATTTATTTCAGGAAGTGGAACAATCTCGGTTGGTGATGAAAAGGGAAAAGCAGACTCTGGATATGGCCATCAGCAATATTGCACATGATATTCGGACGCCTTTGACTATCGCTTCAGGCTACACCCAACAATTGATAAAGTCTCCTGAAAACCAAGCAGAAACCTTACAAAAAATAGCTCAGCATCTTGATTTAGTTTCCAAACGTTTGGAAGCTCTCCTAGAATATCGTCGTTTGATGGAAGGGGCTGTCAAACCGAAACTGGAAGAAGTGGATCTTTCAGCTTTTATCACCAAGAAGACTCTGGCTTATTATGATGTTTTTCAGGCGGTAAATATCACGCTTGATTTTAAGGTTGAAGATGGTTTAAAAATGAGGACTGATGAGGACTTGCTGGATCGAATTTTACAAAATCTGCTTGGGAATGTCCTCAAACATGGCAAGGAAGAAGCACGTCTATCTTTGCAAAAGGAACAGGAACAGCTTGTCTTAGAGATTGCAAACCTTGTCAAACAGCCCATCAAAAGAATAGAGAATCTCAGCAATCGTTTTTATTCTGAAAATCTATCAGACACAGAAGAATCCTCTGGTTTAGGCCTTTATATCACTGAGGAATTATGTCATCTTCTCGGTGCAGAGATGAAACTAAGCACAGATGGGCAGTGGTTGTCGGTTTTCATTTACTTTTAACGAAAAGAAACCTCCTCTGTAGGCTAGAGGAGGTCATTTTTTATAGACTTTTCTTTTTGAAAACTGTCAGTCCACTTATATTAAAGATTACAATAACAGCTAAGCTAACTATAATGGTGTAGAGAATTGACTCACTATTAGCAGTCATAGCATAGGTAAATTGCAAGGACAAATATGGTAAAATTTTGATACTTGGGAAGATGAGCATTGGCATAGAAAGTAAGATAGAGCTGACAAAATAACCAATAAATACTGCAAGATAAGAATGACTCACATAGAGAATAAAGGAAACAATGGAAAGCCAAGCAAGGAGGCAAAATAATTGAAGGAAAATGGTTATCAGTAGATTTCCAATAAAGCCATCAGGCATAGTTCCAAATCCATTTAAGATAGTTGCTGGAATAAAGGCAATCACAAGACAGATGATGACTTGTAAAAGTGCAATACAAATCAATACAAAGGCTTTGGCAAGGAAAAACTCTGTACGAGAAACCCCTACTGTCAAACTATTTTTATATAGCTTTCCGATTAAATCAACTCCAAGAACGAGGCAGGCTAGGATGATGCAGAGAAAAACAAGGTTTGAGCCTTGACTAGATGCGTTGATTAGGGCTTGTACACCATTCCAACCTTGGGTTGGAATTTCTGATTCTTCTGACTGGATTGCCATCAGATGACCCGTAGCTCCTATACTTGCACCCATTAGCATGAGAGCAAAGAGAATGAACTCTGTAATCCAGAATCCTTTGGAACGGAAAAGACGGTAAAAGTCTGCTTGAATGGTATGTATCATGATTTTCCTCCTATTCGACCAATTGAGTGAAGTATTCTTCTAGGTTTTGACGGGCATAGTAAATCTCGTCAATGGCAACATCTGCCAAGGTTAATTCCTTGAGAATCTGTTTGACATCTTGTTCCTGACCAAAGATATGGATTTCATTCTCAGGATTGACAACCTTGAACTGGAGCTGGATTTGTTCTTTCAATACTTGACAAGCTTTCTCTTGGTCGGCTGTCTTAAGCACAATATAATCCTCACTTAGTGTTTCAAATTCAGCTTTGCTGATTTCACGGATAATCTTGCCTTGATCTAAAATACCAAAACGATTAGCTACGAGGTAGAGTTCTGACAAGATATGGCTAGAGATGAGAATGGTTATCCCTTTTTCTTGATTTAGTCGTTGAATCATTAGTCGAAATTTTTTGATACCTATTGGGTCGAGACCGTTGATAGGTTCATCTAAAATTAGGAAGTCTGGTTTGGATAAAAGGGCAATGGCGATACCAAGTCTTTGCTTCATTCCTAGCGAGAAATCACGAAAGACTTTTTTACCTGTATCTGGCAAACCTACATAGTCCAGCGTTTCTCGAATGACTTGATCAGCATTTGGAATATGACGAATCATACAGTAATATTTCAGATTTTGGTAGGCTGTTAAGTGATTATGAGCTACAGGTGATTCTATCACTGAACCTACTCGAGATAGAGCCTTGGTCCACTTATGTTCCGTTTGGCTAGAGAAGAGGGAAACGGTCCCTTTATCCGCAAACAGTAGTTGCGTAATGATTTTTATCAAAGTGGTCTTCCCAGCTCCGTTCTTCCCGATAAGTCCATAAATATCTCCCTCTCTTATCGTTAGATGAAGATCCTGAAGAATAGCTTGTTTGTCAAAGTTTTTGGACAATCCATGAATGTCAAGTACTGTTTTCATGATTCTCTCCTTTTGATTGATTTTGATAATTTTAGTATAAAGCATAGAAATCAAAGAAAGCTCAAGCATTTCTAAAGAATTTCTAAAGTTTTAGGAATTCTTAAATATCAAAACCCAGTTTATATGAACTGGGCTTCTTGATTATAAAATATATTTCTCAATGGCACGCGCAACGCCGTCTTCTTCGTTGCTGGCTGTAACATCATCAGCTAGAGATTTGACATAATCACTGGCATTTCCCATTGCAATGCCAAGTCCTGCAAACTGGAGCATTTCGATATCGTTATTAGCATCGCCCATGGCCATGATTTCTGAGGAATCAATCTCCAAAATATCTGCTAGTCGAGAAAGAGCAGTAGCCTTTGTCGTACCAAGTGGCATAGCTTCATAAATGACAGGCTGCGAACGAACTCCACTAAATCGTTGGCAAAGCTCCTCAGCAAAACGCTCTTCAAAATCATCTGTTTGCTCTTTGGTGCCCAAAAACATCCCTTGGAACATACGGTACTTGCCACTAGTCGCTTCCTCAAGGGAAATTTCAGTCAGGTCTGAAAAGACTAACTTAGCATCGTTTTGGATGACTTGATTTGGCTTGCCACCGAGGACAAAATAATGCTCCTCATCAAAAAGAGTCAACTGAACATCGCTTTTTTCAGCTAGGTCATAGAGGTATTCAATGTCTGTTGGACTAAGTTCTTGCCAGTCAACTAGTCCCCAGTCACTTGTCTGGTGAGTTGAACAACCGTTGTTAACAATCACATACTCATTCTGGAGGTCAAGCCCCAGTTTTTGATAGTAGGGGAGGACACCGAAAAGCGGGCGCCCCGTACAGAGAACCAGTTTGACACCTTTTTCAATGGCTTGGTGAATAGCAGTAATATGAGCTTGTGGGATTTCCTTGGCTTCATTGAGGAGGGTTCCGTCCATATCCAAGGCTAATAGTTTAATCATAGGTTTTCCTTCTTTAGCTTTTGGTATTATTATAGCATATTTTAGGAAATAAAATGGTAAAAGGAACGAGACTAACTGATTTTACAGTTTAGGATGGTTTGATGGCAATTCATGATTTGAAGAGGATATTTGGAAAAGATATGCTATACTAAACTTGTTATACAGTTAAGTAAATTATTATATTCAATAAGTTAGTCAAGTAAAATAGAGGATTTAATATGAAAAAACGAGCTATTCAAATTTTACTAGCATTGTCCTTAATTTTTTACAAATCAACTTGGTTTTGGGGGCTTTTCAATCACCTCGTAAAGCCTTATCTACCAGCAAGTCGTGAATTTTTTCAGATTCTGCTTTTGATGGAGAGTGGAGTTCTTTTATTAGCGGTCATCTATCTACTAGTTTTTGCAGGAAAGAAAACTTTTCATTTTAAATGGCAGCTGAGGTACTTTATCTACCTTTTACTGGGCTACATCATTTCGTATATGTCTGACTTCTTCTTGTCTTATTTCATACCCTCGTCTTCAAATCAAATTTCTTTGAATGAAACGATAGAAATGATAGGGAGACAGGAATTACCCTATTTCTTGCTCATAGCTTGCTTCATCGGCCTATTGCTGAGGAATTGATTTATCGCGGTGTGCTTATGACAACCTTTTTCAAAAACTCGCCTTGGTACGGAGATGTCTTGCTTTCTGCTATTATTTTCGGTTATATTCATATCAATTTTGCTTTAACTCCTCTTGCTTTTTTCATTTATGCTAGTGGAGGTTTTATTTTAGCTCTATTGTATCGCATGACAAAAAATCTCTACTATCCAATACTAGTTCATATTTTCATCAATATCGCTGCCTTCTGGAATGTATGGTTACTCCTATTTTCAGGAAGTTAGCTTACTAAAACAATGTCGGAACTTTCCGGCATTTTCTTTTCAACAGGTGAGCAAGAACTGATTATTTTCAGACTTGGGTGGCTAATCATGGTATAATAAAAGGTAATGAAAAATTCCAACGAGGCAGAGATGAAATTACTTTATACTGATATTCGGACTTCTTTGACAGAAATTCTAACCAAAGAGGCGGAGGAGCTAGTTGCTGCTGGCAAGCGGGTCTTCTACATCGCTCCCAACTCTCTTTCTTTTGAAAAGGAACGCGCTGTGTTGGAATGCTTGTCCCAGCAGGCTTCTTTTGCGATTACCGTCACGCGCTTTGCTCAAATGGCTCGTTACCTGATCTTGAATGACTTGCCTGCTAAGACCAGTCTAGATGACATCGGTCTTGGGATGGCCTTTTACAAATGCCTGGCCGAACTTGATCCCAAAGACTTACGTGTTTATGGAGCTATCAAGCAGGATCCTCAATTTATCCCGCAGTTGATTGAGCTTTACCACGAGATGACCAAAGCTCAGATGAGTTTTTTGGACTTGGAGAGTTTGACGGATGAGGACAAGAGGGCCGATTTACTCTTGATTTTTGAGAAGGTAACGGCTTATCTCAATCAGGTGCAGTTGGCTCAGGGAAGTCAATTGTCCCATTTGATTGAGGCTATTGAGAATGACAAGGTAAGTAGTGATTTTACTCAAATCACCTTGGTTATTGATGGATTTACTCGTTTTTCTGCTGAGGAAGAGCGAATTGTGGACCTACTTCATGGCAAGGGAGTTGAGATTGTCATTGGGGCCTATGCTAGCAAGAGAGCCTATACCAGCCCATTCGCTGAAGGCAATCTCTACCAAGCCAGTGTGGAGTTTCTCCATCATCTAGCCTCTAAATACCAAACTCCTGCTCTAGATTGTTCTCAAACTCATGAGCAGATGGATAGTTTTGATAAGGCCTCTCGTTTGCTGGAGTCTTCTTATGACTTTTCAGAACTCAGCTTTGAGATAGATGAGAAAGACCGTGAAAACTTACAAATCTGGTCTTGCTTGACGCAAAAAGAAGAGTTGGAGTTAGTAGCCCGCAGCATTCGTCAGAAATTGCATGAGAACTCAGACCTGAGCTACAAGCATTTTCGTATTCTCTTGGGGGATGTAGCTTCTTATCAATTATCTCTAAAAACGATTTTTGACCAGTACCAGATTCCTTTCTATCTTGGTAGAAGCGAATCCATGGCCCACCACCCTTTAACTCAGTTTGTCGAATCTATTTTGGCTTTAAAACGCTATCGTTTCCGTCAGGAAGATTTGATTAATCTCCTCAGAACAGGTTTGTATACGGACCTTAGTCAAGCTGAAATTGATGCTTTTGAGCAATATATCCGCTATCTTGGTATCAATGGCTTACCAGCCTTTCAGCAAGCCTTCACCAAATCTCACCATGGAAAATTTGATTTAGAACGTTTAAATGCTCTTCGTTTGAGTATTTTAACACCTCTTGAGACTCTTTTTGCCAGCCGAAAACAAAAGGCTGAAAATCTCTTGCAAAAGTGGAATGTCTTTCTAAAAGAAGGAGCGGTGACCAAGCAGTTACAAGATTTGACAGCCATTATGGAACCTCTAGAACAGGAAAGACAAGCCGAAGTTTGGAAGGCCTTCTGTCATGTTTTAGAACAATTTGCGACTGTTTTTGCTGGTTCACAGGTTAGTCTAGAGGACTTCCTAGCCTTGCTCCATTCTGGAATGAGTTTGTCTCAGTATCGCACTATTCCAGCAACAGTGAACACTGTTCTGGTGCAGAGTTACGATTTGATTGCCCCTCTGACAGCTGACTTTGTTTTTGCTATCGGTCTGACTCAGGACAATTTACCAAAAATTGCGCAAAATACTAGTCTTTTGACAGACGAAGAAAGACAAAGCTTAAACCAAGCGACAGAAGATGGGGCACAATTGCTGATTGCCAGTAGTGAAAACCTCAAGAAAAATCGCTATACTATGCTTTCCTTGGTCAATTCTGCTCGTAAGCAGTTGGTCTTGTCGGCTCCAAGCCTTTTTAACGAAAGTGAAAGTAAGGAATCAACCTATCTTCAAGAGTTGGTGAGTTTTGGATTTAGCCGAAGAGAAAAGAGAATAAAACATAAAAATATTAGCAAAGAAGATATAGGTTCATATCACAGTCTTTTGTCTAGTCTGGTTGCCTATCACCAGCAGGGCGAGATGAGTGAGACTGAGCAAGATTTGACATTTATTAAAGTTCTGGCGCGTGTCATGGGTAAAAAACTAGACCAGCAAGGTTTGGAAAATCCAGTCCTCCCAACCAGTCCAAGCAGGAAGCAGTTGGCTAAGGACACCTTACAAGCTCTCTATCCTGCTGAACAGGAATTTTACTTATCTACGTCCGGTTTGACGGAGTTTTACCGTAACCAATACAGTTATTTCCTCCGCTACGTTTTAGGCTTGCAGGAGGAATTACGTCTGCGTCCAGATGCCCGTAGTCACGGAAATTTCTTGCACCGCATTTTTGAACGTACCTTGCAGTTGCCTGATAAAGATTCTTTTGACAAACGTTTAGAACAGGCTATTCAAGAAACCAGTCAAGAACGGGAATTTGAAGCAATTTATCAAGAAAGTTTGGAAGCCCAGTTTACCAAGGAAGTTCTGCTTGATGTTGCACGGACGACTGGACATATTCTCCGACACAATCCAGCCATCGAAACCATCAAAGAGGAAGCAAATTTTGGCGGAAAAGAGCAAGCATTTATTCAATTGGACAATGGTCGCAGTGTCTTTGTACGAGGCAAGGTTGACCGTATTGACCGTTTGAAAGCTGATGGGGCGATAGGAGTGGTAGACTACAAATCCAGTCTGACTCAGTTCCAGTTTCCTCAATTTTTTTAATGGGCTTAATTCCCAGTTGCCAACCTATTTAGCTGCCTTAAAAAGAGAAGGGAATCAGAACTTTTTCGGTGCCATGTACTTGGAAATGGCTGAGCCTGTCCAATCTCTGATGGCTGTTAAAAAGTCTGGCAGGTGCAGTAGTAGAAGCCAGCAAGTCTATGAAATACCAAGGCCTCTTTTTAGAAAAAAAGAAAGCAGTCATTTGAGCGAATTTTTACAATAAAAAAACAAGGCCAATCAGCTGACGGATGAGGAATTCCAGCTCTTGCTAGACTACAATGCCCATCTTTACAAGAAAGCAGCTGAGAAGATTTTTAGAAGGTCAGTTCGCCATTAATCCTTATACTGAAAATGGCAGAAGTATTGCCCCATACGTCCAGCAACACCAAGCCATCACTGGATTTGAAGCCAATTACCACTTGGGTCAAGCCCGTTTCCTAGAAAAGTTGGACTTGACTGATGGCAAGCGTCTGGTCGGAGAAAAACTCAAGCAAGCTTGGTTTGAAAAAATAAGAGAGGAGTTGAATCGATGAAGCCCATTCCCTTTTTAACTGAGGAGGAAATTCAAAAACTGCAAGAAGCAGAAGCGCATTCGAGTAAGGAACAGAAGAAAACTGCCGAACAAATCGAAGCCATCTACACTTCTGGTCAAAATATCCTTGTCTCAGCATCGGCTGGTTCTGGGAAGACTTTTGTCATGGCCGAGCGTATTCTGGACCAATTGGCGCGTGGTGTCGAAATTTCTCAACTCTTTATCTCAACCTTTACCGTCAAGGCTGCGGCCGAGCTTAAAGAACGTTTGGAGAAAAAAATCAGCCAGCAAATCCAAGAAAGCGATGATGTTGACCTCAAACAACACTTGGGTCGTCAGTTGGCAGACCTACCCAACGCAGCCATCGGTACCATGGACTCTTTTACACAAAAATTCCTTGGTAAACATGGTTATCTGCTTGATATTGCGCCTAATTTCCGTATTTTACAAAACCAGAGCGAGCAACTCCTTCTAAAAAACGAAGTCTTTCATGAGGTCTTTGAAGCGCATTATCAAGGCAAACAGAAAGAGACCTTTAGTAATTTGCTGAAAAACTTTGCTGGGCGAGGCAAGGATGAACGGGGGCTACGCCAGCAAGTCTATAAAATTTATGACTTCCTCCAATCCACCAGCAACCCTCAAAAGTGGCTGAGTGAATCTTTCTTAAAAGGCTTTGAAAAAGCTGATTTTAACAGTGAAAAAGAAAAACTGACTGAGAAAATCCAGCAAGCCTTTTGGGATTTGGAAAGCTTTTTCCGTTACCATCTGGATAACGATGCCAAGGAGTTTCCAAAGGCTGCCTATTTAGAAAATGTCCAGCTGATTCTGGATGAAATTGGCTTCCTGAATCAGGAGTCCGATAGTCGGGCTTATCAGGCAGTGCTTGCGCGTGTCGTCGCAATTTCGAAAGAGAAAAACGGTCGGGCCCTGACTAATGCGAGTCGCAAGGCTGATTTGAAGCCACTGGCCGATGCCTACAACGAAGAGAGAAAGACCCAGTTTGCTAAACTAGGACAACTGTCAGACCAGATAACCATTCTCGACTATCAAGAACGTTATCATGGAGAGACATGGGAGCTAGCTAAGACTTTCCAAACATTTATGAGTGATTTTGTGGAAGCTTATCGTCAGCGTAAACGTCAGGAAAATGCCTTTGAATTCGCTGATATCAGCCATTACACCATTGAGATTTTAGAGAAATTCCCGCAAGTTCGTCAGGATTATCAGGAGCGTTTCCACGAAGTTATGGTCGATGAGTATCAGGATACCAACCACATTCAAGAACGGATGTTGGAATTACTTTCTAATGGCCTCAACCGATTTATGGTGGGAGATATCAAGCAGTCCATCTACCGTTTCCGTCAAGCAGACCCACAGATTTTTAATGAAAAATTCCAACGCTATGCGCAAAATCCAAAAGAGGGCAAGCTCATTCTCCTCAAAGAAAATTTCCGTAGTAGTTCAGAAGTGCTGTCAGCAACCAATGATGTCTTTGAACGTCTCATGGACCAAGAGGTCGGCGAAATCAACTATGATAACATGCACCAGCTTGTTTTTGCCAATACCAAACTGACTCCCAATCCAGACAACAAGGCAGAATTTCTCCTCTACGACAAGGATGGCACAGGTGAGAAAGAAGAGAATCAGGCAGAAACAAAACTCACAGGTGAGATGCGCTTGGTCATCAAGGAGATTCTGAAACTCCATCAGGAAAGGTGTTGCCTTTAAAGAAATTGCTCTTCTGACCTCCAGTCGCAGTCGTAATGACCAGATTCTCCTCGCCCTGTCTGAGTACGGGATTCCTGTCAAAACTGACGGAGAGCAAAACAATTATCTACAATCCCTAGAAGTGCAAGTCATGCTAGACACCCTTCGTGTCATTCACAATCCTCTTCAGGACTATGCCTTGGTTGCCCTTATGAAGTCTCCTATGTTTGGCTTTGACGAGGACGAGTTAGCACGTTTCTCCCTTCAGAAAGCAGAGGATAAAGTCCAAGAAAATCTCTATGAGAAACTAGTCAATGCACAAAAAATGGTAACAAGCCAGAAAAACTTGATTCACACCGCTCTAGCTGAGAAACTAAAGCAATTCATGGATATCTTGGCCTCTTGGCGCTTGTATGCCAAAACCCACTCCCTCTATGACCTGATTTGGAAGATTTATAACGACCGTTTTTATTATGATTATGTCGGGGCTTTGCCAAATGGTCTTGCTAGACAGGCCAATCTCTATGCCCTAGCACTGCGTGCTGATCAATTTGAAAAGAGTAATTTCAAAGGTTTGTCGCGTTTTATTGGTATGATTGACCAAGTATTGGAAGCCCAGCACGATTTGGCAAGCGTGGCTGTCGCACCGCCAAAAGATGCAGTAGAGCTCATGACCATCCACAAGAGTAAAGGGCTGGAGTTTCCTTACGTCTTTATCCTCAATATGGATCAGGATTTTAACAAGCAAGACAGCATGTCAGAAATCATTCTCAGTCGTAAAAATGGACTAGGTGTTAAATACATTGCCAAGATGGATACAGGAGCAGTGGAAGATCACTATCCTAAAACCATCAAACTCTCCATTCCTAGCCTGACCTATAGGCAGAACGAAGAGGAACTACAGCTGGCAAGCTATTCTGAGCAAATGCGTCTGCTGTATGTTGCCATGACACGGGCTGAGAAAAAGCTCTATCTTGTCGGTAAAGGATCTCGTGAAAAGTTGGAAGCCAAAGAATACCCAGCAGCTAAAAATGGAAAACTAGATAGCAGTACTAGACTCCAAGCCAAGAATTTCCAAGATTGGATTTGGGCTATCAGTAAAGTGTTTGCAAAGGATCATCTCAACTTTAGCTATCGTTTTGTTGGTGAAGATCAACTGACTAGAGAAGCCATCGGAGAATTGGAAAACAAAAGTCCTCTCCAAGATAGCTCCCAAGCAGACAATCGTCAGTCAGAAACCATTAAAGAAGCTCTTGAAATGCTGAAAGAAGTAGAAGTATATAATACTCTTCACCGCGCAGCTATTGAACTTCCTAGTGTTCAAACCCCAAGTCAAATCAAGAAATTCTACGAACCAGTTATGGATATGGAAGGTGTCGAGATTGCAGGTCAAGGCCAGTCAGTAGACAAGAAAATCAACTTTGATTTGCCAGATTTTTCAACCAAAGGAAAGGTAACAGGAGCTGAGATTGGTAGTGCTACCCACGAACTCATGCAGAGAATGGACCTCAGTCAGCAACCAACACTTGCTAGCCTGACAGAAACTCTCAAACAAGTTCAAACCAGCCAAGCTGTCAGGGAAAAATTAATCTTGCCAAAATTCTTACATTCTTTGACACAGCACTTGGTCAGGAAATTCTCGCTAATACCAACCATCTCTATCGTGAGCAACCTTTCTCCATGCTCAAACGAGACCAAAAGAGTCAGGAAGACTTCGTTGTCCGTGGTATCCTTGATGGATATCTGCTTTATGAGGACAGAATTATTCTGTTCGACTATAAGACAGACCGCTATGATGATCCAAGTCAACTCATAAACCGCTATCGTGGTCAGTTAGCCCTATACGGAGAGGCTTTATCTCGAGCCTATTCGATTGAAAATATTGAAAAATACTTGATTTTACTGGGTAAAGAAGAGGTTCAAGTTGTAAAAGTATAATCTAGAAAGGAGACCTCATGACACTTCCAGTTAGAAAATCCCTACACGATGCGGTGTTACAGGCTTCAAAAGCTGATGCTTGGGAACAAGCTACCAAGGAATGGAATGAAGTTTCCTTGATTTTTAACGGTATCGGCCGTAGCAATTGTGTCTGTGGAAATGCCATCAAGTACGCTTACGAACTCTTTAACGGCGTCACAGGTCAACGCCTCTTTCCGATTGGTAGCGATTGTGTTCGTCATTTTCATCGATTGACTCTTGACCAGCAACTGGAAGAGGAAGAAAAACTGCTCAGAAAGATTGAAAATCTGACCAGAAAATCCCAGAAAAAGGAGAAAATCAAGGTCAATAAAAGTGACTTTGACGAGCGACTTCTAAAATGGCTCTGGGAAAAAGGTGTTTTTAAACCCAATCGTGGAAATCAGTTCTCACCTGAGAAAGACTACCAACTCTTCCTAGAAGTCTTTCAAGGAGGAAGTTGGACCAAGGCAGAACCTAAGAAGAAGGCTCGTATGGAGGAAGTTCTTGAAAAGTGTATCAAACCTTTTTTACTTGGGCAACCAGATGACCAACTCTACCTTGTCAAGTTAGGCAAGGAGAAAATTGATTACGAACAGGAACTCCGTATCCAAGCAGAGAAAGAGCGCAAGAAGAGGGATAAAATCGCCAAGCAATATGCAGACAATCTAGTCCTAGCCATGGGCCCAGCAGAGCGTGCCTATCAAGATTACTTTGGATTTACAGAGACCCTGACTCAAGAAGAACGCAAGTGGGAGAAAATACTTTTTGGTAAAAATCGAACAGAACGGGCTATCAAGGCAAAACAATACCAAAAAGAGTTGGAAAAAGACCAACGAATAGCTAGTCAGGATCCAATTGAAAGAAAGCAGAAGCAGACCTGGCTCCTCAATTCCTATTTTCGTGAGCTTCCTGAAGAAAAAGCACGATTTGCTCGGCTCTTATTAGAATATCGAAAGAGTGGAGAAGTGCCTTTTTCAACTGAATACCTGTCAGACCATCTCATCGACTTTTTCTATAAAATGAAAGCTTTTGAGTTTGAAATTGCACCAGAACAAGTCCGAGATTTTCTAAAAGAAAGCCTTCAGGCAGATCATCTATCCTCAGCACAAGAAAGCTGGATAGAAGGAATTCTCCTCAACTGCCTCAAACCATTTTTAGAACGATTATTGATATAAACAACACCTACTGTGGAAATTCCATGGTAGGTTACATTTTATCCAGAAAGAGAAAATAGGAAATGGCAAACTCTGTTCCTTCGTATTTTATATATAAAACAAAGTATGAAAGCGTAACTCAATTTTAAGACTTTTTGGTAAATTAAGAGTATAATTAAAGTGTGATGCCTTTTTTATAGATAATACACTAATATATTAAAGGTCTTCGTAACATAAATATAAATTTTATTTCAAGGAGGAATCATGGAAAAGTATTTTGGTGAAAAACAGCAGCGTTTTTCATTTAGAAAATTATCAGTAGGACTTGTATCTGCGACGATTTCAAGTTTATTTTTTATGTCTGTATTAGGTAGTTCATCTGTAGAAGCTCAAGAGACTAAAGGTGTTCACTATAAATATGTGACAGAGTCAGAGTTATCATCAGAAGACAAGAAGCAGCTTGTCTATGATATTCCGGCATACACGGAGAATGATGATGAAACTTATTATCTTGTTTATAAATTAAATTCTCAAAATCAACTGGGAGAATTGCCAAATACTGGAAGCAAGAATGATATGCAAACCTTGGTTGCTGGTGCTAGCTTAGCTGCTCTGGGAATTTTAATTTTTGCCGTTTCAAAGAAAAAAGTTAAGAATAAAACAGTATTACATTTAGTATTGGTTGCAGGAATAGGAAATGGTGTCTTAGTTTCAGCTCATGCTTTAGAAAATAATCTCTTACTGAATTACAATACTGACTATGAATTAACCTCAGGAGAAAAATTACCTCTTCCTAAAGACATTTCAGGTTACACTTATATTGGATATATCAAAGAGGGGAAAACGACTTCTGACTTTGAAGTAAGTAATCAAGAAAAATCAGCAGCCACTCCTACAAAACAACAAAAGGTGGATTATAATGTTACACCGAATTTTGTAGAGAATCCATCAAAGGTACAAACTATTCAGGAAGAAAAACCTGTTTCTTCAACTGAGCCAACAGAAGTTCAAGTAGTTGAAAAACCTCTCTCTACAGAATTAACCAATCCAACAAAAGAGGAGAAACAATCTTCAAATTCTGCTGTTGTACGCGCAAAAGGCAAACCTGAAGTCCAACCTGCGTTACCAGAAGCTGTAGTAACTGATAAAGGCGAACCTGAAGTTCAACCTGAATTACCAGAAGCAGTAGTAAGTGATAAAGGCGAACCTGCAGTCCAACCCGCCTTACCAGAAGCAGTTGTAACCGATAAAGGTGAACCAGCAATCCAACCAGAGTTGCCAGAGGCTGTAGTAACTGACAAAGGGGAGCATGCAATTCAGCCAGAGTTACCAGAAGCTGTTGTAAGTGACAAAGGCGAGCCTGCAGTCCAACCAGAATTGCCAGAAGCTGTTGTAAGTGATAAAGGGGAGCCTGCAGTTCAACCTGAATTGCCGGAAGCTATTGTAAGTGACAAAGGCGAACCTGCAGTCCAACCCGCCTTACCAGAAGCAGTTGTAACCGATAAAGGTGAACCAGCAATCCAACCAGAGTTGCCAGAGGCTGTAGTAACTGACAAAGGGGAGCATGCAATTCAGCCAGAGTTACCAGAAGCTGTTGTAAGTGACAAAGGCGAGCCTGCAGTCCAACCAGAATTGCCAGAAGCTGTTGTAAGTGATAAAGGGGAGCCTGCAGTTCAACCTGAATTGCCGGAAGCTATTGTAAGTGACAAAGGCGAGCCTACAGTCCAACCAGAGTTGCCAGAAGCAGTTATAAGTGACAAAGGCAAACCCGCAGTTCAACCAGAGTTACCAGAGGCAGTCGTAACTGATAAAGGCAAACCCGCAGTTCAACCAGAGTTACCAGAGGCAGTCGTAACTGACAAAGGGGAACCTGCAGTCCAACCAGAGTTGCCAGAGGCTGTAGTAAGTGACAAAGGGGAACCCGCAGTTCAACCAGAGTTACCAGAGGCAGTCGTAACTGACAAAGGGGAATCTGCAGTCCAACCAGAGTTGCCAGAGGCTGTAGTAAGTGACAAAGGGGAACCTGCAGTTCAACCTGAATTGCCAGAGGCTGTTGTAACTGACAAAGGGGAACCTGCAGTTCAACCTGAATTGCCAGAAGCAGTTGTGACCGATAAAGGTGAACCTGCAATCCAACCAGAGTTGCCAGAGGCAGTCGTAGCCGATAAAGGTGAACCTGCAATTCAGCCAGAGTTACCAGAAGCTGTAGTAACCGATAAAGGCGAACCTGCAGTCCAACCTGAATTACCAGAAGCAGTTGTTACTGATAAAGGTAAACCAGAAGTTCAACCTGAATTGCCAGAAGCTGTAGTAAGTGACAAAGGTGAGCCTGAACAGGTAGCCCCACTTCCAGAATACACCGGTAATATTGATCAAGTAAAGCCGAATATTCCGACTGAAAAAACGAAAGAACAGGATCCAGAAAAAACACTCGAATTAAGAAATGTTTCGGATATTGAGTTGTACAGCCAGACGAATGGGACTTATAAACAACATATCTCATTAGATGGAATTCCAAAGAATACAGATAATTACTTTGTCAAGGTAAAATCTTCGGCATTTAAAGATGTCTATCTACCAGTCGCCTCAATAACTGAAGAGGAAAGAAATGGTCAGCCAGTTTATAAAATTACAGCTAAGGCTGAGAAACTCCAGCAAGAGCTAGAAAATAAATATGTCGACCATTTCACCTTCTACCTCGATAAGAAGTCTAAAGAGGAAAAGACAAACTTTACTTCCTTTAGCAACCTGGTCAAAGCTATAAACCAAAATCCCTCTGGAACCTATCATTTAGCAGCTAGCCTGAATGCTAACGAAGTGGAGCTTGGTCCTGATGAAAGATCCTATATCAAGGGAACCTTTACTGGTCAGTTGATTGGAGAAAAAGATGGTAAGAAGTATGCTATTTATAATTTGAAAAAACCTCTGTTTGAAAACTTGAGTGGTGCTACAGTAGAAAACCTGAGTCTGAAAAATGTCTCTATTTCAGGGAAAAATGATATTGCTTCACTGGCAAATGAAGCTACGAATGGCACAAAGATTAAACAAGTTCATGTCGATGGTGTTCTGGCTGGAGAACGTGGTATCGGTGGTTTGTTGGCTAAGGCAGACCAATCAAGCATCACAGAGAGTAGTTTCAAGGGAAGAATTATCAATACCTATGAAACAACCGCTGCCTATAATATCGGTGGCCTGGTCGGTCACTTGACAGGAAACAGAGCTTCACTGACTAAATCCAAAGCGACAGTAGCCATTTCATCCAACACCAATAGTTCAGATCAGACTGTTGGTGGGCTAGCAGGTCTCGTAGACCAAGATGCGCATATACAGGATAGCTATGCTGAAGGTGATATCAACAATGTCAAGCACTTTGGTAGAGTTGCGGGTGTGGCTGGATATTTGTGGGATCGAAAGACGAATGAGGAACAGCATGCAGGAAGATTGACCAATGTACTAAGTGATGTCAATGTAACCAACGGAAATGCCATTACCGGTTACCACTACAATGGAATGAAGGTGAAGGACACATTCAGCAGCAAGGCGAACAGAGTATACAATGTCACCTTGGTTAGGGATGAAGTCATCAGCAAAGAATCCTTTGAAGAAAGAGGAACGATGCTAGATGCTTCTGAAGTGACGAATAAAAAAGCAGAAATCAATCCTCTCACTCCTCCAACAGTGGAGCCCCTTTCAACAAGCGGTAGTAAAGAAAGTGATTTTTCTAAGGTGAAGCATTATCAAGCTAAGCGTGCTTTGGTTTATAAGAACATTGAAAAATTGTTACCTTTCTATAACAAGGCGACCATCGTGAAATACGGAAACCTGGTCAAGGAGAACAGTCTCTTATATCAAAAAGAACTCTTGTCCGCAGTTATGATGAAGGATGACCAAGTAATCACAGATATTGTTTCTAACAAACAGACTGCAAATAAACTCTTGCTTCACTATCAGGACCATTCATCTGAGAAGCTTGATCTCAAGTACCAGACTGATTTTGCCAAGCTAGCAGAATATAGTTTAGGGGATACAGGACTCCTCTACACTCCAAATCAATTCTTGTATGACCAAGACTCTATCATTAAGCAAGTCTTACCTGACTTACAAAAGGTTAACTATAAGTCGGATGCCATCAGAAAGACACTCGGAATTTCTCCAGATGTCAAGCAAACTGAGCTCTATCTGGAAGACCAGTTCGCCAAAACAAAACAAAATTTGGCAAACAGCTTGAAAAAACTCTTGTCAGCAGATGCTGGACTTGCTGGTGACAACTCAGTCACCAGAGGCTATCTTGTAGATAAAATCAAGAACAATAAGGAAGCCTTGCTACTCGGTTTAACTTATTTAGAACGTTGGTATAACTTTAGCTATGGTCAAGTGAATGTCAAAGATCTAGTTATGTATCATCCGGACTTCTTTGGTAAAGGAAATACTTCACCACTAGATACTCTGATTGAGTTAGGTAAATCTGGCTTTAACAATCTTCTTGCTAAAAACAATGTTGATACTTATGCTATCAGTCTTGCCAGCCATCATGGAACGACAGATTTGTTTAGCACGCTTGAAACTTACCGCAAAGTCTTTCTACCAAATACAAGCAACAATGACTGGTTTAAATCACAGACCAAGGCTTACATCGTCGAAGAAAAATCTAATATCGAAGAGGTTAAAACAAAGCAAGGACAGGCTGGTACCAAGTATTCTATCGGTGTCTACGACCGTATCACTAGTGCCACATGGAAATACCGCAATATGGTACTACCTCTACTTACCCTTCCTGAAAAATCTGTATTTGTCATCTCGACCATGTCTAGTCTAGGATTTGGAGCTTATGATCGCTACCGCAATAATGAGCATCAAGCAAGTGGTGACCTTAATAGCTTTGTTGAAAAGAGTGCTCGCGAAACAGCAGAGCGTCAACGAGATCACTACGATTATTGGTATCGCATTTTAGATAAAGAAGGACGTGAAAAACTCTATCGTACAATTCTACTTTATGATGCCTATAAGTTTGGAGATGATAGAACCTCTGGAAAAGCCACAATTGAGGCTCAGTTTGATAGTACCAATCCGGCGATGAAGAATTTCTTTGGTCCAGTGGGTAATAAAGTAGTTCACAATCATCATGGTGCTTATGCAACTGGAGATGGCGTTTACTATATGTCCTATCGTATGTTAGATAAGGATGGAGCCATTACTTATACCCATGAGATGACCCATGATTCAGATCAGGATATTTACCTTGGTGGCTATGGTCGAAGAAGTGGCTTGGGACCTGAGTTCTTCGCAAAAGGCTTATTGCAAGCCCCTGACCAACCAAGTGATGCAACTATTACCATCAACTCTATCTTGAAACATAAAATATCAGATAGTACAGAAGGCCAGCGATTACAAGTACTTGATCCAACTACAAGATTTAATAACGCAGCAGATCTTCAGAACTACGTCCACAATATGTTTGATGTCGTTTACATGTTGGAATATCTCGAAGGACAATCTATCGTGAAACAGTTAGATGCGTATCAGAAAATGACAGCCCTGAGAAAAATCGAGAATAAATACGTGAAAGATCCTGCAGATGGAAATGAGGTTTACGCTACTAACGTAGTACAAAATCTAACAGAAGAAGATGCCAAAAAATTGACTACCTTTGATAGTTTAATTAAAAATAATATCTTGTCAGCTCGTGAATATAAGCCTGGGGAATATGAAAGAAACGGTTACTATACGATTAAACTCTTTGCCCCAATCTATTCGGCTCTGAGCAGCAAGGGAACTCCGGGTGATTTGATGGGACGTAGGATAGCTTATGAACTTTTGGCTGCCAAAGGCTTTAAGGATGGAATGGTACCATATATCTCAAATCAATATGAAAAAGATGCAAAAGCGGCGGGAAGTAAGATTAATTCTTATGGTAAAGAAGTAGGTTTAGTTACAGATGAACTTGTCCTTCAAAAAGTATTTAACGGTCAATATAAAACTTGGGCAGATTTCAAGAAAGCTATGTACCAAGAACGGGTGGATCAGTTTAGAAACTTGAAAAAGGTTACCTTCAACGATCCAACTAAATCTTGGGCAAGTTTTGCAAGAAAGACGATTCATAGTGTAGAAGAACTGCAGCGATTAATGGACGAAGCTGTCCGTAAGGATGCAGATGAGAATCGTTATTCTTGGGACAACTATAATCCAGAATATGATAGTGCAGTTCATAAGTTAAAGAGAGCAGTGTTTAAGGCCTATCTAAATCAAACTGATGATTTTAGAAGTTCAATTTTTAATAATAAAAATTAGGAAATAAAATTAAAGAAGGTGATTACGATTGTCATTATTTAAAAAAGAACGGTTTTCAATCCGAAAAATCTGTGGGATTGTTGGTTCAGTTTTACTCGGAAGTATCTTGGTTGCACCGTCAATCATTCATGCTTCTACCTATCATTATGTTGAAAAAAGCGCTCTTACACAAGAAGAACAAACTAAGATTCAAGCAGGAATTCCTACTGATAATGAAGCAACTTATGCTCTTATTTATCAGCAGGAAGCTCTTCCTGCAACAGGTTCATCGACTTCTGTGCTGACGGCTTTAGGTCTATTAGCTATTGGTAGTTTAGTTCTGTTGGTTCATAAAAAGAAAAAAGTTAGTAGTTTGTTCTTAGTTACTACTATCGGACTAATTAGTCTTTCTAGTATGCAAGCCCTCGATATAAGCAATCCTTTGAGAACACCAAGTAATGAAGGTGTAGTTCAAATTGCTGGATATCGTTATATTGGATACTTACCTCTTGATGATGATGTAATCTCAGAAATGCAACATAAAGCTGAGAAACCAGAATACACTCAACCTGTAGGCACAGTACCTGACGAAACACCTAAAGCTGAGAAACCTGAGTACACTCAACCTGTAGGTACAGTACCAGATGAAGCTCCTAAGTCTGAAAAACCAGAATACACTCAACCAGTAGGTATGGCTCCTGATGAATCACCTAAAGCTGAGAAACCTGAATATACTAAACCTGTAGGCACAGTACCAGACGAAGCACCTAAGGCTGAGAAGCCAGAATACACTAATCCAGTGGGTACAGTGCCTGACGAGACTCCTGAGTTTGAAAAACCAGAATACACTCAACCTGTAGGCATGGCTCCTGACGAAGCGCCTAAAGCTGAGAAACCTGAGTACACTCAACCTGTAGGCACAGTCCCAGATGAGGCTCCTAAGTCTGAAAAACCAGAATATACATCTCCAATTGGTAGCAATCTAGTTGAATCTGAAGTTCATGAAAAATCAGAATATACGGATCCTGTAGGTACGGTCCCTGACGTTGCTCCTAAAGCTGAGAAACCTGAATACACTAATCCAGTGGGTACAGTCCCTGACGAAGCGCCTAAAGCTGAGAAACCTGAATACACTAATCCAGTGGGTACAGTCCCTGACGAAGCGCCTAAAGCTGAGAAACCTGAGTACACTGAGCCTGTGGGTATGGTTCCTGACGAAGCGCCTAAAGCAGACAAACCTGAATACACTCAACCTGTAGGTACAGTACCAGATGAAGCACCTAAAGCTGAGAAACCTGAATACACTCAACCAGTGGGCATAGTACCAGACGAAGCGCCTAAAGCTGAGAAACCAGAGTACACTCAACCTGTAGGTACAGTTCCAGATGAAGCGCCTAAAGCTGAGAAACCTGAATACACTCAACCAGTTGGCATAGTACCAGACGAAGCGCCTAAAGCTGAGAAACCAGAATATACAGCACCAGTTGGTGGTAATCTGGTAGAATCTGAGGTTCAGCCAGCGTTACCAGAGGCAGTCGTAACTGACAAAGGTGAGCCAGCAGTCCAACCAGTATTGCCAGAAGCCGTTGTGACTGAAAAAGGAGAACCTGAAGTTCAACCAGTGTTACCAGAAGCTGTAGTCACAGAAAAGGGTGAACCTGAAGTTCAAGCTGAGTTACCTGAATATACTACAAAAGTTGCACCAACTTTGACTTTGGATAAGGTTACAGAAGATGCGATGAATCGTTCAGCTAAATTGGATTACACTCTTGAAAATACAGATAATGCTGAAATCAAGAGCATTATAGCTGAGATTAAGGATGGGAATACTGTTGTTAAGCGAGTTGACTTATCTAAAGAAAAATTGACAGATGCTGTTCAAGGTTTGGATTTATTCAAAGATTATAAGATTTCAACAACAATGATTTATAATCGAGGTGAAGGTGATGAAACGTCTAAATTGGATGAAAAACCTTTACGTTTAGAGTTGAAAAAAGTTGAAATTAAAAATATCGCATCTACTAATTTAGTGAAGGTAAATGATGATGGTACTGAAACACCTAGTGATTTTATGAATGAAAAACCATCTGATGAAGATGTTAAAAAAATGTACTTAAAAATCACTAGTCGCGATAATAAGGTAACTCGTTTAGCTGTTGACTCTATTGAAGAGGTGACAGAAGAAGGTAAAAAACTTTATAAAATCACTGCTGAAGCGCAAGATTTGATTCAACATACAGACCCAACGAAGGTTCGTAATAAGTATGTGCATTATATTGAAAAACCAGTTCCAAAAATTGATAACGTTTATTATAACTTTAAAGAATTGGTAGACGCTATGAATGCTGATAAAAATGGTACATTTAAAATCGGAGCAGATTTGAATGCCACTGGTGTTCCAACACCTAAGAAATGGTATGTTGACGGTGATTTTAGAGGTACATTAAAAAGTGTGGAGGGGAAACTTTATACCATCCATAACACGGAGCGTCCGTTATTCAAGAATATTATCGGTGGTACAGTAACCAAAGTAAATCTGGGGAATGTAAATATCAATATGCCTTGGGCAGACCGCATTGCACCGATTGCCGACACTATTAAAGGTGGCGCTAAAATCGAAGATGTCAAAGTGACTGGTAACGTATTAGGTAGAAACTGGGTATCTGGATTTATTGATAAGATTGATAACCAAGGTACACTCAGAAATGTGGCCTTTATCGGTAACGTAACTGCTGTCGGTGATGGTGGACAATACTTGACCGGTATTGTTGGTGAAAACTGGAAAGGTTTAGTAGAAAGCATATGTGGATGCTAATCTTGTCGGTGATAAGGCAAAAGCTGCGGGAATTGCTTATAGTTCACAAAACGGTGGGGATAACGGTGCTGTAAGTCGTGATGGTGCGATTAAGAAATCAGTTGCAAAAGGAACCATTAATGTAGCTAAACCAATTGAAAATGGTGGTGTTGTAGGAAGCATGAAGCATCACGGTTCCGTTGAAGATTCAGTTTCCATGATGAAAGTATCTAATGGTGAAATTTTCTATGGTTCTAGTGATATTGATTATGATGATGGCTATTGGACAGGAAATAATGTGAAACGAAATTACGTTGTAGTAGGTGTCAGTGATGGGAATTCTAGCTACCAGCGTTCAAAAGACAAAAATCGTATTAAACCTATTTCTGAAGAAGAGGCAAAATCTAAAATTGAAGCTACAGGCATATCCGCAGATAAATACGAAATCAACGAACCTATCGTCAACCGCTTAAATCGTTTAACAAGAAAAGAAGATGAGTATAAGACAACTCAAGACTACAAAACAGAACGTGATTTAGCATATCGTAACATTGAAAAGCTTCAACCGTTCTACAACAAAGAGTGGATTGTTAACCAAGGTAATAAACTAACTGAAGGTTCAAACTTGTTGACAAAAGAAGTATTATCAGTCACAGGTATGAAGAATGGTCAATTCGTAACTGATTTATCAGATATTGATCATGTGATGATTCACTATGCAGATAAGACTAAAGAAATCAAAGCTGTTCATCACAAAGAGTCTAAAGTAGCGCAAGTTCGTGAGTATAGTATCGATGGATTGGGTGACATTGTTTATACACCAAACATGGTTGATAAAAATCGTGATCAATTGATTAAAGACATTAAAGATAGGTTAGCGACTGTTGAATTAATTTCTCCTGAAGTACGTGCCTTGATGGGTAAACGGGATAGAGCTGAAGAAAATACAGAGGAACGTAAAAACGGTTATATCCGAGATCTTTATCTCGAAGAAAGTTTTGCTGAAACGAAATCTAATCTTGATAAATTTGTCAAATCTTTGATTGAAAATGCTGACCATCAATTAAATAGTGACGAAGCGGCTATGAAAGCACTTGTTAAGAAGGTGGATGAAAATAAAGCTAAAATCGTGATGGCTCTTACTTACCTTAATCGTTATTACGATATCAAGTATGGGGATATGACTATCAAAAACTTGATGATGTTTAAACCTGATTTCTATGGTAAGTCAGTTGACCTTCTTGATTTCTTGATTCGAATTGGATCAAGTGAGCGAAATATCAAGGGCGACAGAACTTTGGATGCTTATCGTGATATGATTGGTGGAACTATTGGTAAAGCTGAATTACATGGCTTCTTAGATTACAACATGCGTCTCTTCACTAACGATACTGATTTAAATGATTGGTTTATCCATGCGGCTAAGAATGTATATGTATCAGAACCTCAAACAACGAATCCTGATTTTGCTAACAAACGTCATCGTGTATTTGATGGTTTGAACAATGGTGTTCATAATCGTATGATTCTACCTCTATTAACTCTTAAGAATGCACATATGTTCTTGATTTCAACTTACAATACAATGGCTTATAGCTCTTTTGAGAAATATGGTAAGTATACAGAAGAAGCTAGAAATGAATTCAAAAAAGAAATTGATAAGGTTGCACATGCACAACAAACATACCTTGATTTCTGGTCACGTTTAGCATTGCCAAGTGTACGTGACCAATTACTCAAGAGTCAAAATAGGGTTCCGACACCTGTTTGGGATAACCAAAACTATCATAACGTTGAAGGTGTAAATCGTATGGGTTATGATAAGAACAATAAACCAATTGCACCTATTCGTGAATTATATGGACCAACTTGGAAATTCCATAATACCAACTGGAATATGGGAGCTATGGCATCTATTTTCCCAGATCCTAATAATAATGACCAAGTTTATTTCATGGGAACAAATATGATTAGTCCGTTTGGTATTTCAGCCTTTACTCACGAAACAACACACGTTAATGATAGAATGCTTTACTTCGGTGGTCATAGACACCGTCAAGGTACAGACGTCGAAGCCTATGCGCAAGGTATGTTACAGACACCTGATAAATCGACAGGAAACGGTGAATATGGTGCTCTTGGTCTTAACATGGCTTATCATCGTGAAAATGATGGTAATCAATGGTACAATTATAACCCTGATAAGCTTCAAACTCGTGAAGATATTGATCGCTACATGAAGAACTACAATGAAGCTCTGATGATGCTAGATCATCTAGAAGCTGATGCTGTTATCCCTAAATTACATAGTAATATTAGTCGATGGTTCAAGAAAATGGATAGACAATATCGCAAAAATGGAGAGCTACATCAATTTGATAAAGTTCGTGAATTAACTGAAGATGAGAAGAAAAAAATTGTTATCAACAACATTGATGATTTAGTCAACAATAATTTGATGACAAAACATGGCGCTCCTAGTGACAGAACATATAATCCAGAAGATTTTGATAGTGCTTACGTAAATATTAATATGATGACTGGTATCTATGGTGGTAATACTAGCCAAGGAGCACCTGGAGCTGCATCATTCAAGCATAATACTTTCCGTATGTGGGGCTATTTTGGTTATGAAAATGGATTCATTAGTTATGCCTCTAGCAAATATCAAGGCGAAGCTGACAAAACCAATAAAAAATTATTGGGTGATGATTTCATTATCAAGAAAGTATCTAAGGATAAATTCAATAATCTTGAAGAGTGGAAAAAAGAATGGTTCAAAGAGGTTAAATCAAAGGCAGAAAAAGGATTTACTGCTATTGAAATTGATGGTCGTCGAATTACTAATTATGATGAGCTAAAATCCCTGTTTGATAAAGCAGTTGAAGAAGATCTTAAACTAGGTGGAACAGATAAAACTGTTACTCTTAAATCCAAGGTATTCAAAGCTCTTCTTAAGAACACAGACGGTTTCTTTAATCCGTTATTTAAATAATATAAAAGCTGAGTAAGTGAAATAATATAGAGTTCAGAGTCAGTCTGGCTCTATATTTTTATTTTTAAGAAGATGATTCGTCATCTTCTTTTTTTGATATTGAGTGCGGTGAAAATCCTCTTTGTTTAAGGCTTACAGTTTTTGAAATCTAATATCCTTTATAAAAGTTTACTGTTTTTTAAAAGACATAAATAAAATTATGTCTAATAGATTTCTCATAACCAAAAGAGCATGCAAAAAAGGTTAATTTATGATAGAATAGAGGATAAGAAAGAAAACGTTTTTAAAATTTGTCAATCCGAAGGAGATATATTATGGCAACTATTCAATGGTTTCCTGGTCACATGTCTAAAGCGCGTCGACAGGTGCAGGAAAATTTAAAATTTGTTGATTTTGTGACGATTTTGGTTGATGCACGCTTACCTCTATCTAGTCAAAATCCTATGTTAACCAAGATTGTTGGTGACAAACCAAAACTTTTGATTTTAAACAAGGCAGACTTGGCCGATCCAGCAATAACCAAGGAATGGCGTCAATATTTTGAATCACAAGGAATCCAGACGCTAGCTATCAACTCCAAAGAACAAGTAACTGTAAAAGTTGTAACAGATGCGGCAAAAAAACTCATGGCGGATAAGCTTGCTCGCCAAAAAGAACGTGGTATCAAAATTGAAACCTTGCGTACCATGATTATCGGGATTCCAAATGCTGGTAAATCAACTCTCATGAACCGTTTAGCTGGTAAGAAAATTGCCGTTGTCGGCAACAAACCAGGTGTGACCAAAGGGCAACAATGGCTCAAAACCAACAAAGACCTGGAAATCTTGGATACACCGGGAATTCTTTGGCCTAAGTTTGAGGATGAAACTGTTGCATTGAAATTGGCCTTGACAGGAGCTATTAAAGACCAGTTGCTCCCTATGGACGAAGTAACCATTTTTGGTCTCAATTATTTCAAAGAACATTATCCAGAAAAGCTGGCTGAGCGCTTCAAACAAATGAAAATTGAAGAAGAAGCGCCTGTGATTATTATGGACATGACCCGTGCCCTCGGTTTCCGTGATGACTATGACCGCTTTTACAGTCTCTTCGTGAAGGAAGTCCGTGATGGCAAACTCGGTAACTATACCTTAGATACATTGGAAGACCTAGATGGCGACGATTAAAGAAATCAAAGAACTCCTTGCAACGGTCACGGAGTTAGAAAGTCCTGTTTTTTTAGAACTCGAAAAGGATAGTCGCTCTGGAGTTCAAAAGGAAATCAGCAAGCGTAAAAAAGCCATTCAGGCAGAATTGGATGAGGATCTTCGTTTGGAAGCTATGCTTTCCTACGAAAAAGAACTTTATAAGCAAGGTTTGACCTTAATTGCTGGTGTTGATGAGGTTGGCCGTGGTCCTCTGGCTGGACCTGTAGTCGCTGCAGCCGTTATTTTACCTAAAAATTGTAAGATTAAAGGTCTCAACGACAGCAAGAAAATTCCTAAAAAGAAACATCTGGAAATTTTCCAAGCCGTTCAAAACCAAGCCCTGTCAATCGGCATTGGTATCATGGATAATCAAGTCATCGACCAAGTCAATATCTATGAAGCGACCAAACTGGCTATGAAGGAAGCAATCTCCCAGCTCAGTCCTCAACCAGAGCACCTTTTGATAGATGCCATGAAACTGGATTTACCAATTTCACAAACTTCCATCATCAAAGGTGATGCTAATTCTCTTTCAATTGCAGCAGCTTCCATAGTAGCTAAGGTGACACGTGATGAATTGATGAAGGACTACGATCAGCAGTTCCCTGGCTATGATTTTACTGCTAATGCAGGATATGGAACAGCTAAACACCTAGAAGGACTCGAAAAACTAGGAGTTACCCCAATTCACCGAACCAGCTTTGAACCCGTTAAATCACTGGTTTCTGGAGAAAAAGAAAGTTAAGTTAGAAGGAATGATTATGGAGGAACAGTCAAAAACACTCAGTTCCAAGAAAGAATTTGCCTTTGCCTCGAGCACCATATTATCCCAAGTTGGACGAGGAATCATTGTCGGTCTTGTCGTTGGGATAATCGTTGGATCCTTTCGTTTCTTAATTGAAAAAGGCTTCCACGTGATACAAGGACTTTATCAAGAACAAGCGCACCTAGTGCGCAATCTTTTTGTACTGGTTTTGTTTTATGTACTCATCTGTTGGCTCAGTGCTAAACTAACACGGTCAGAAAAAGATATCAAAGGCTCAGGAATTCCTCAAGTCGAAGCCGAATTAAAGGGATTGATGAGTCTCAACTGGTGGAGTGTTCTCTGGAAAAAATATGTGCTAGGTATTCTTGCTATTGCCAGTGGACTTATGCTGGGGCGTGAAGGGCCAAGTATTCAACTTGGAGCGGTTGGTGGAAAAGGTATTGCCAAGTGGCTCAAATCCAGTCCAGTAGAGGAACGCTCCTTGATTGCTAGTGGAGCTGCCGCTGGTCTAGCCGCAGCCTTTAATGCTCCAATAGCGGGTCTTCTCTTTGTGGTAGAAGAAGTCTACCATCATTTTTCACGATTTTTCTGGGTTTCTACCTTGGCTGCTAGTCTAGTAGCAAACTTTGTCTCACTGCTCATATTTGGCCTAACACCCGTACTGGATATGCCAGACAACATCCCACTCATGACCCTAGACCAGTATTGGATTTACCTCCTTATGGGGATTTTTCTAGGACTTTCCGGGTTTCTCTATGAGAAAGCTGTATTAAACGTCGGCAGAGTTTATGATTGGCTTGGTCAAAAAATGCGTTTGGATAGAGCTTATTATCCAGTTCTGGCCTTCATTCTCATCATACCAGTGGGAATTTTTTTACCACAAATCCTTGGTGGTGGAAATCAGGTTGTCCTTTCCCTAACTGAGCAAAATTTTAGTTTCCAAGTTCTATTAGCTTACTTTTTGATCCGCTTTGTTTGGAGCATGATTAGTTATGGAAGTGGCCTTCCAGGAGGCATTTTTCTACCAATTTTGGCACTTGGTTCCTTACTCGGTGCCCTAGTTGGTGTTATTTGTGTCAATCTTGGACTTGTCAGTCAAGAGCAGTTTCCTATATTTATCATTCTGGGAATGAGTGGCTATTTTGGAGCAATATCTAAGGCCCCTTTAACTGCTATGATACTCGTGACTGAGATGGTAGGAGATATTCGCAACCTCATGCCACTTGGATTAGTAACCTTGGTCGCCTACATCATCATGGATTTACTCAAGGGTACTCCAGTCTATGAGGCCATGCTTGAAAAAATGCTGCCAGAAGAAGCGTCAGATGAAGGCGAAGTCACCCTCATTGAAATTCCTGTATCAGATAAAATCGCTGGAAAACATGTTCATGAACTCAACTTACCACACAATATCCTTATTACAACCCAAGTCCATAATGGTAAGAGCCAAACAGTTAATGGCTCAACGAGAATGTATCTGGGTGATATGATTCACCTAGTAATTCCAAAAAGTGAAATTGGGAAAGTCAAAGATTTGTTGTTGTAGATCACAAATATATTTTACATAATTTTTATTATGTAAAATATAATTCTTAATTAAATACATTAGAAAGCCGATTCTCAGCAATGAGATCGGTTATTTTTTCAGACAAGATATTTCACACAAGTAATTGAACTTGGGTAAAAAAATAAGACTATAATTAAGTTAGAAATGATAAAGCTAGAAAGGAGTTTACTGTATCAAATCTGTACAGTTTTTTTATTTTCCTTATTCTACTGACTATTTCATTCTGGTTTAGTATTTGGAAGCTAGAAAAAGCACTAGCTAATGATTCACAGTAGCAACTCCAAAGATTTAGATTCGAAAACTAAAAATTTATGTACAATTGACTTAAACATGAACTAGACTATTGATACAACTGGGTATAAGACGTAAAGTACACTCTTTAAAAATTGTACTTTTATAATTGAAATGTACTTTATTTTAGGGTCAATGATAATTTTGAGTGATTTCATGTGGTCAGTATATCTACAATTGAACATTTTGAAAAATTTCAGTGTGAGCTGTTGATAACAGTACATTTTATGGGGCTATTAAATTGTTCAATAAATTTTTACCTTTTTAGTAGATTGGGACGATCTTAAATGTCACTTTTTATAGTACTGGTATACAATCTATAACGAGGGAGTCTTTCTGATATAGACTATAGATTTTCTTGAAAAATAAATCAAAGTCTATGCTATAAATTACGTAGTAGACTTAGTTTTTATGGAGAAAAGGGTACATGAGAAGGAGAATTTTACTGGAACGAAATTGACAAACTAAAACAAATCATGCCCTCGGTATGTTGTTGAATACTATCAATCTAAACTTGCTGTTCCTTACAGTTTTACAACCTTGTACGAATATCTCAAGGAATACGATCGATTTTTCAGCTGGGTTTTAGAGTCTGACATTTCAAATGCTGATAAAATGTCTGATATTCCTTTATCTGTCTTGGAAAATATGTCTAAGAAAGATATGGAATCTTTTTATCCTTACCTACGTGAACGTCCTTTGCTGAATGCTAATACAACCAAAGCAAGGAGTTTCTCAGACAACTATCAATCGGACTTTGTCAGCACTTTCTAGTCTTTACAAGTATCTGACCGAGGAGGTTGAAAACGACCAGGGGGAACCTTATTTCTATCGTAATGTAATGAAAAAAGTTTCAACCAAGAAAAAGAAAGAAACACTTGCTGCCAGAGCTGAAAACATCAAGCAAAAAAACTCTTTTAGGTGATGAAACAGAAGGTTTTCTAACTTATATTGACCAAGAGTATCCACAACAACTTTCAAATCGCGCCCTCTCTTCATTTAATAAAAAAATAAAAGAACGTGATTTGGCCATTATTGCCTTCTTTTAGCGTCTGGTGTCCGCTTATCTGAAGCTGTTAATCTGGATCTAAGAGATCTCAATCTAAAAATGATGGTTATCGATGTCACTAGAAAAGGTGGCAAACGTGACTCGGTCAATGTCGCTGCCTTTTGCAAAAGTCTTATTTAGAGAATTATCTCGCCATTCGAAATCAACGCTATAAGACTGAAAAGACGGATCATTGCTCTTTTCTAACTCTCTATCAGAGGTGTCCCAAATCGTATCGATGCTTCTAGCGTTGAAAAGATGGTTGCTAAGTACTCTGAGGACTTCAAAGTCCGTGTAACACCCCATAAACTAAGACATACCCTGGCAACCAGGCTCTATGATGCTACTAAATCGCAAGTTTTGGTCAGTCACCAGCTAGGACATGCCAGCACACAAGTCACTGACCTCTATACCCATATCGTTAATGATGAACAAAAGAATGCTTTTAGATAGTTTATGAAATACATAAAAATAAATTATGTAATATATGATTTTTAAAAAGAAGCTGGTCCTACAACCAACTTCTTTTGATTTATCCCAACTACCGCTTCAGCGATTTCTTCACGGCTAATACCAGCGAAGTAGCGTGTGATATCAATGGTTTCTAGCGCCTTAAGGACATCTTCGCGTTCGTATTTCACTCCACGAAGGACATCTTCTACTGCAGCTACGTCTTCAATACCAAAGAAGTCCCTGTAAATCTTGATGTCTTGGATTTTTGATTCGACGAACATTGGCAAAAGATTTCAACCTTTACCACTAGTGAAATTTTGGTTCCACGACGGACGTTAAATTCTAGGTGATTTACCATAGTTCCAGTCCCAAGTTCCAAACTTAGTATCCTTGATACGATTGATTTCAGCCAATTCTTCCTCAGAAAAACGTATTCAGTCATTTCTGGGTACTCTTTTTTTCATGTATTCCAAGAGTAAATCACGGAATTCTTCAACTGTGATTTTTTTCTGGTAATTCATTGACAATATTGGTTACACGAGCACGGACGGATTTCACACCTTTTGACTCAAATTTATCCTTTTGAAACCTTGAGGGCATTTAGCAGGACTGACAAATCAACGTCAAAGAGCAAGCAACCGTGGTGCATGATACGGCCATTGATATAGGCTTGGGCATTGCCACAGAATTTCTTACCATCAATCTCAAGGTCATTACGACCTGTGAACTCAGCTTTAACTCCCAAGTTGAGCTAGAGTATTGATAACTGGAGTTGAGAAGCTCTTGAAGTCAAAAGCCTTGTTTTCATCTTCCTTTGAGATAATCGTGTAGTTGAGATTATTTAAATCGTGGTAAACAGCTCCACCACCGCTGATACGGCGGACTACCTCAATGCCATTTTTCGCGAACATAATCACGGTTGATTTCTTCGATGGTGTTCTGGTGACGACCAACAATGATAGATGGCTTTGTTAATCCAAAGTAGGAAGATTTGATCCTCATCCAAAAAGATGTTTAAAGGCATATTCTTCCAAGGCGATATTAAAAGCGGTGTCGTTTGAATGATTGATAATGTATTTCATGATATCCCTTTATACGATAGAGACTGGAAAACACCTTTCCAGTCTAATCTATCTTTCTTTATTTTTTTCTTAGGTGAATGGATAGCCATTCCTAAAACATCCGCAAATGCTTCGTACATCACTTCAGAGTAGGTTGGGTGTCCGTGGATGGTCTTCAGCATTTCTTCAACAGTAATTTCCATTTCAATAATGCTTGACGCTTCATTGATCAATCTCTGCAGCTGCAGGACCGATAATATGAACACCAAGGATTTCCCCGTATTTCTTATCTGCGATGACTTTTACGAAACCTTGAGCTGCATCTGAGGCAATGGCACGACCGTTTGCGGCAAAGTTGAATTTACCGATGGCAACATCATATTTCTCACGGGCTTGTTCTTCTGTCAAACCTACTGCTGCTACTTCAGGAAGAGTGTAGATAGCTGCAGGAGTCAAGTTCAATTTGGCAACAGCATGATTTCCTTTGAGAGCATTTTCAGCGGCAACTTCACCCATACGGAAGGCTGCGTGAGCCAACATCTTAGTACCGTTGATGTCACCTGGTGCGTAAATACCTGGAACAGAAGTTTCCATGTATTCGTTGACCTTGATGCGACCACGATCCAATTCAAACTCAACCTCTCCAATACCTTCAAGATCTGGCACACGACCGATTGAAAGAAGAGCTTTATTTGCAATGATATCGTCTTTTCCTTCAACCTTGATACGAAGTTGACCATTTTCCTCGATGATTTCTTGCAGTTTAGTAGCAGTCAAGATGGTCATTCCTTTACGTCTCAAGGATCAAGCGAAGGTTCTTAGATACTTCAGCATCCATAGCTGGAACGATACGGTCCATCATTTCGATGACAGTTACTTTTGAGCCAAATGTCATGAAGGCCTGACCGAGTTCGATACCGACAACCCCACCACCGATGATAACAAGACTTTCTGGAACTTCCTTCATTTCAAGGATGTCGTCACTAGTCATCACAAGTGGAGATTCCATACCAGGGACGTTGATCTTGCTGACTTTTTGGAACCACCAGCAAGGATGATTTTCTTGGTTTCAAGTAATTCAGAACCATTTACCAAGACATTCTTATCTTTAGTGATGGTACCAATTCCCTTGTGAACAGTAACTCCGTAGCTACGAAGCAGACCTGCAACTCCGCCAACTAAAGTATTAACAACCTTAGACTTAGTTTCAAGGAGTTTGTCCATATCAACAGTGAAGTTTGGATTTTCGATGACGATACCACGGTTTGCGGCATGACCGATATTCTCGATGATTTCAGCATTGTGAAGGTAGGTCTTGGTTGAATGCATCCACGGTTTCAAGCACGTTCCACCAAGTTCAGATTTCTCAACGAGGGCAACCTTACCGCCGAGTTGGGCAGCTTTAATGGCTGCAACATAACCAGCAGGACCTCCACCAATCACAACGATATCAAAAAGCATCATCGCTCTTACTATCGTCATTTGAGGCACTTGCTGCAGGTGCTGGGCTAGCTTCTGGAGCTGCGGCTCCAGCTGTTGGGATTTCCCCTTCTTCACCAAGGTAACCGATAACTTCCGTTACAGGGACAGTTTCCCCATCTCCTTTGAGGATAGCAATCAAGTAACCATCTTCTTCGGCTTCCAATTCCATGCTGACTTTGTCAGTCATGATTTCCAAAAGGATTTCTCCTTCTTTTACAAATTCTCCGACTTTTTTATTCCATTGGACGATTTGTCCTTCTGTCATATCCACGCCGCTTTTTGGCATAATTACTTCTAAGGCCATGTCTTCCTTCCTCTATCTATATCTTAAAAATGAATACTCTTGTTCTCAAATCAACATTGAGATTGGATTTTCAATCAATTCTTCAGAGTCCTATCATAAACTTAGCACCAGCCATACCATCTACAACACGGTGGTCAATGGTTAATCCTAGACTCATGATTGGGCGAATCACAATCTCACCATTGATGACAACTGGCTTCTCAATTGTCGAACTCACAAGGATAGCTGAGTTTGGTTGGTTGATGATCGGACCAAAGGACTGCACGCAAACATTCCCAAGTTACTGATTGTAAATGTTGAATTTTGCAGTTCACTTGGACCAATTTACCATCCAAGGTACGGGCTAATGACATCTTTGAAGGCTACGACCAACTCTGACAAGCTTAGTTTTTCAGCATTGTAAAGCAACTGGTGTCATCAAACCATTATCCATACCAACTGCCATGGCAAGGTTGACATAGTTGTGGTGATAATGGTCTTGCCATCTTCTAGTCAATGAAGCGTTGATGTATGGGTGTTTTCATAAGAGTCTTAACAACTGCAAGCGAAAGAAGGTCTGTTACAGTAGTCTTCTTCCCGGTTGCTCCTAGTGATTGGCTCCAGAACCTTCTACGAAGAGCCAACTATTTCCGTCATATCAACTGCTAGTTGAGGGTGAAGGTTGGTGCAGTTAGGTAGATCTCAACCATGCGTTGGGCACAACCTTACGCATTGGTGTCCATTGGGATACGCTCAATTTCACCGTATGGTGTTACAGTTATCAGGAACTTCTTCCACTTTTTCAATCTGAGCAGGAGACTTGATGGTGTCGTTTTCAATATTTTCAGGAAGCAAGGCCAAAAACGTCCTTCTTCATGATTTTACCACGATGACCCGTTCCTTGGATTTCCTGCAAGCAAATATTATGTTCGAGGGCAAATTCGTTTTGCAAGTGGCGAAATGCGAACCACGTTTGTGTCTTTATAAGTTTCCACGTCTTCTTTGTGGACACGACCGTTTGCACCTGAGCCAGAAACGTCATAGAGGTTGATACCTAAATCATCCGCTAACTTTCTAGCTGCAGGAGTCGCTCTTAGCTTGTCATCAGCCATGACCTCTCCAATTCTATACTAAGATATTAAGGACGAAAAGGGCAATGAAAAATAGGGAGATTGACGATGTGTTCGATGAACACGAAAATCTATCTTTTCGCAGACCTCCGTCCGAATTCAACTCTGCTAAGTAACTTGACACGGAACGTGTCTCAAGTTACTACGGTTGCCACTATTACGCGGTCAACCTAGTAGACTTACTAATTCATTCGTCGAATATTATCGATTCGACTCACTCATGTCGCAACTCTTCAAATTACTTGAATACCACATGTATCTCAAGTTACTACGGTTGCCGCTATTAGGCGGTCAACCCTAGTAGACTGACTATATCTTTCGTCGGTTATTATCGAGACCAACTCTTCTTGTGACAAGATACATTTTTACTAATTTATCTTATGTAACTTTCTATTCTTTGTTATAAGTTTTTTCGGATGGCATCTTTGATGCTTTCAACTGTTGGAATCATTGCATTTTTCTAGGTTTTGTGCGTAAGGCATTGGCACATCTTCTCCTGCGCAACGATCGGATTGGTGCATCTAGATAGTCAAATGCTTCTGATTCTGAAATAATAGCTGAAATTTCACCGATATAGCCTACTTGTTTTGTGGGCATCGTTGACCAGAACAACCTTACCAGTCTTCTTAACTGAGTTAATGATGAGGTCCTTATCAAGCGGAACAAGTGTACGTGGGTCAACAATCTCAACAGAAATTCCTTCTTCTGCTAATTCTTCAGCAGCTTGAACCACACGGCGAAGCATTTTTCCCATAAGTAACAACTGTTACATCCGTTCCTTCGCGTTTGATTTCCCCTAACTCCAAGTGGAATCGTGTAGTCTGGATCAACTGGCACTTCCCTTTTTGGTTAAATTCTGACTTGTACTCAAGAATAATAACTGGGTTGTTATCACGGATAGAAGACTTGAGCAGTCCTTTCATGTCAGCAGGTGTACCTGGAGCCACAACCTTAAGTCCAGGAATATGAGTAAACCAAGACTCTAGAGATTGCGAGTGCTGGAGCTGCAGAACCAACTCCGTTACCTGCTGCACAACGGACAGTCATTGAACCTGACCCTTACCACCAAACATATAACGTGTTTTAGCAGCTTGGTTGACGATATTGTCCATGGCAATAACCGAGAAGTCCATGAAGGTCATATCAACGATTGGACGAAGTCCTGTCATGGCTGCTCCTGCTGCTGCTCAGAGATAGCAGCTTCAGAAATCGGACAGTCACGAACACGTTCTGGACCAAATTCTTCAAGCATTCCAACAGAAGTTCCAAGTCTCCTCCAAAGACACCGACGTCTTCTCCCATCAAGAATACATTTTTCATCGCGACGCATTTCCTCAGACATAGTAAGGATAATGGTGTCACGGAAGGACATTGTTTTTGTTTCATTTTATCTCTTTCTCCTTAGTCTGCGTAAATATCTTCAAATGCTGATTCAAGCGGTGGAATGGACTTTCCTCTGCAAATTTAACAGAAGCTTCTACTGCTTCCCTTTGACTTGCGCTTGGATTTCTTCCAATTCTTCGGCACTTGCGATGTTATTTTTCACTAGAGGTACTTGCGAAGGTTTTCGATTGGGTCTTTTGTTTCCATAACTCACTTCTTCGCGAGTACGATATTTACCAGGGTCTAGATGATGAGTGACCGAGCCAGCGATAAGTTACACTTTCAATCAAGACTGGACCATTACCACCACGAACATGGTCTACGGCTTTCTTTAAATCCTTCATAAACGTCCTATGACATTGTTTCCATCTTCGATAAACATTCCAGGAATTCCATATGCTGCACTACGTTGATGGATATGTTCCATGTTAGTCATTTTCTTGATATCAGCAGAGATACCGTAACCGTTGTTAATGCAGTAGAAAATAACTGGCAGTTTCAGATAGAGGCCATATTTACTGCTTCGTGGGAAAACACCCTGTTGGTCGCACCATCTCCAAAGAAGTCAGACTACGATTTTTCCAGTATTTTGCATTTTGGCTGACTGAGGGCTGCACCGACAGCGATTCCCTATACCACCACCCTACGATACCATTGGCACCTAGGTTACCAGCATCAAGGTCGGCGATATGCATAGAACCACCTTTCCCTTTACAGGTTCCAGTGTATTTACCAAGGATTTCAGCCATCATTCCATTAAGGTCAATTCCTTTGGCAATAGCTTCTGTCCGTGACTACGGTGGTTTGAGGTAATTTAGATCATCTGGATTGAGAGCCAAACATAGCACCCACGTTAGCCGCCTCTTTCTCCAACAGAAAAGTGCGTCATTCCTGGCACTTTCCTTTTTACTAATTGTGCAATTTTTAAGTCCTATGACGGATTTCTTCCATCTTACGGAACATCTCTGCTAAAAGATTTTTATCTAAAGTTGACATCTTCTTGCCTTTCTAAGTTTCTTCTTACCTTACTATTTTACCGTTTTTGGCAAATACTGTCAAAGTTTTTCTAAAGAAAATTCACAAAATAAAAAAGAAAACCCCATGAAAACAAGGGATTTTCTTATTAAGAATATTTTTCACAAACTTTTTAGCGTTTAGATTTTTCTACAGATTCAAATCTCTTCACAATCACAGTTAAACGCCAACGGTAGAGAGCCCCTACTTACGATTAGACTAATAATCAAACCGATCCAGTAAGAATAAGCTCCAAAATCTGTTAGGGAATCAAAGACCATAGCTACTGGGATTGCTACGCCCCAGTAACCAACCAAACCAAGGTAAAAAGGAATAACTGTATCCTTATAACCTCGTAAAATTCCCTGAAGCGGTGCCGCAAAGGTATCTGCTAACTGGAAGAAAAGACTATAAGTCAAAAAACGCGCTGTCAAATCGATAAATTCTGGGTCATTACCATAAAGACTGGCCACATTTCCCCTAAAAATGTAAAGGAAGGTTAAGGTGAAGGCCGCAAAAATAAGAGCTGTCCATCTTCCTAAACCAATATAGGTTTTCGCATCATTAAATCGCTTGGCTCCCACTTCATAGGAAACAACAATAGCTACAGCCGATGAGATACTCATAGGGAAAGGCGTACATGAGAGTTGAAAAGTTCATAGCTGACTGGTGACTAGCGATAATCAAGGATGAGAACTTAGCCATAATTAAGCCAACCACTGAAAAGATAGCCACTTCCGCGAAGACAGTTCCCCCAATAGGCAGACCCAATCGAACTCCTTCCTTGATTTTATCCATATTAAATGGAATTCGTTTCTCAAGATGTAGGTCTTTGAGCTTCTCCTGTTTAAATAGAACCAGTACAGAAATTCCCCAGCAAGACCCAGTAGGCTAAAGAAGTACTCTAAACCAGAACCAGCACCTCCCAGTTCTGGAACACCAACGGCTCTGAAAATCAAGAGATAATTAAATCCACTATTGAGAGGAAGCAACAAAAAGCATGAGATACATGGACAGCTTGGTCAACCCCTAGCGAATCCAGCAGGGAGCAATGACACTAAAGAGCAACAGGGGGATAATTCCGATAGATAAAAACCAAAAGATAGCGAACTGCTACTGCTGCCACAGGAGCTTCTAATCCAATATGATTCAAGATTGGTGGTGCCAAGAAAAGTACCATCCCCAGCAAGACCATAGATAGCGCCAAGGCCAGATAGATGAACTGGTGAAAAATCAGACGCAACTTCTTCCTTTTTACCTCGCCCAAGATGGTGACCAATGATGGGCACCAGAGCTGATACAATCCCTGTTAGGAATGTAAAGAAGGGATTCCAGATACTGGTTGCCATAGACACACCAGCCAAGTCCATGGTATTGTATTGGCCTGTCATAGTCGTATCAACAAAGGAGGCAGAATAATTGGCAAATTGATAAATCAGGATAGGGAAAAATATCTTTAAAAATAAGATAAACTTGTCTTTAAAATGATGAGTCTGGTACATATAGGCTCTCTATTCTTTTTGTTTACAGAGCAGACTTTCCACCTAGTTTTGATAGACAATTTGTCCCTTACAGATGGTATATTTAACCTGCCCTTTTTAAGGTTTCACCGATAAATGGTGAATTAGCTGCTTTGGAAGCAAAATGGGAGTCCACAAGGCGGTCAGCCTTAGCGTCAAAAATAGTGATATCTGCTGGACCATTCTCAGCCAAGTAACCTGCTTCAAAGTTATAAAAGCTTTTGGCTGCAATGTCATCTTTTCAAGTAATTCCATCAAGCTCAACTCACCAGCTTCGACCAAATAAGTCAATCCGAGAGATAGAGATGTTTCTAAGCCAGTCATGCCAGATGGTGCTTTGGTAATATCATCGACGTCTTTCTCATCTGCATGGTGAGGCGCGTGGTCAGTAGCAATCACAGTGATGACACCTGATTTGAGACCTTCGATAACGGCACGACGATCTGATTCCAAACGAAGGGGAGGATTCTATCTTAGCATTGCTACCTTGAGTCAAAAGGAGTGCTTCGGTCTTAGAAAAATGCTGTGGCGCTACTTCTGCTGTGACTTGGGCACCCAATCCCCTGAGCAAACTCCACTACTTTAACACTTTCTTCCTTAGACAAATGCTGGATATGAACATGGGCCTTAGTTGCATAGGCAATCGTGACATCACGCGCCATCATAGCGTACTCAGCCACCCCAGTCGCACCGCAAATATGGAAATGCTCTTTAGCAATATTTTTCGTTAAACCCAAGAATCCCATTCAAACCTGGATCTTCCTCATGTAGACTAATAAAGGTATTAGCTTTTTGGCTTCCTCCATGGCTTCCTTGACCACTTTGCTGCTTTTCAAGTGGAATACCGTCATCTGAGAAACCAACCGCACCTGCTTCTAAAAAGTGCCTTAAAGTCAGTCAAATCTTGCACATTAAAGTTTTTAGTAATGGTCGCCACCGTCTTGACATTAATCTTTTCCTTGGCAGCTGATTGGAGAACTTCTTGCAAAAGTCTCTCACGTCTGAAATAGTTGGACTGGTATTAGCCATCATGACAACTGTTGTAAAACCACCTGCAGTGGCTGCTAGGGCACCAGTATGGATATCCTCCTTGTGGGTTTGTCCAGGTTCACGGAAATGAACATGAATATCAACCAAGCCAGAGCAACTACAAGACCAGTAGCATCAATTCTCTCTGCTCCTTCTTCTTTAATCTCAGGTGCAATTTTTGACAATTTTCCCATTTTGAACCAAAACATCACACACTTGATCCAAAACCAGACTTGGGATCCATAACACGACCATTTTTGATTAGTAGCATCTGCTTTCTCCTTTATTCATAGAAATCAACTTGGGTATCCAACAATTTATCCCCATTATAAAACAAACTTGGCTGAAAAGAAGGGTTTGTCCCTCTAAAAGCCACTCAACAAAGGTGTGGTCCCTTCCCAAGTTGGCTTTGCTCAAAACCTCATCATAGGGAACCCATTCTAGCGTTCCCTCGTTGCAATCAATCAATCTGCCCTCAAACTCTGTCACCTTAAAAACATAGTGTACCAGTCTCAAATCTGGTGTAAATTCAGGAAAAGTGATAACACCTTTTAGAACTGGCTTGGCTTTTGAGCCCTGTCTCTTCAAGGATTTCACGCACCGCGCATTCCTGAGGCGTCTCTCCACGCTCTAGTTTGCCACCCACACCAATCCATTTCCCTTCATGGACATCATTGGGCTTCTTATTACGGTGGAGCATAAGCAGTTCTTTCCCGTTATCAATGTAGCAAATCGTCGCTAACTGAGGCATATTCTCTCCTTATCTAAGCCAATCAATTGGCTCTTGTCCTGTCTCTTTTAAGAATGCATTGGCCTTGGAAAAAGGCTTGGAAACCCCAAAATCCTCTATAAACTGACAAAGGACTGGGATGAGCTGATTCGATAATCATGTGATGAGGATTGGTAATCAATGCCTTCTTCTTGCGTGCATAAGCTCCCCAGAGTACAAAAACGACTGGTCTATCTAGATGGTTGACCACCTGAATCACTGCATCCGTAAAAGGCTCCCATATCTGACCAGCATGACCATTGGCCCGTCCAGCAGGAACCGTCAAACAAGCATTGAGAAGCAAGACTCCTTGCTCAGCCCAAGCCGTCAAATCATGAGATTTCTTAACGCCAATATCATCTGCTAATTCTTTTCAAAGATATTTTTGCAAGGATGGCGGAGCTGGAATAGCATCTGGAACCGAAAAACTCAAGCCCTGCGCTTGACCTGGCCCGTGATAGGGATCCTGTCCCAGAATCACCACCTTAACTTCTTCAAGCGGTGTAGTCAATAGAGCCTGAAAAACCTTTTCCTTGGGTGGATAAAATAGTCCCTTGAGCATGAGACACGATCCATAAACTGATTGATTTTTCCGAAATAACCCTCAGGTAATTGCTCCTTAATCAAAGCATGCCAAGACGAGTGTCTCCATAGCCGACTCCTTCATTTTTACTGCTTCTATTATAGCAAAAAGTGGCTATGGAAACCACTTTTTACAGTTTATCTAAATAATCCAACAAGTCTTGGTAAGAATGGACTCTGTAAGTCGGCTGGGCTTGTGTATGATTTTCGAGGTGATGAGGGCTGTACCAGATAGTGTCAATCCCAGCATTATTGCCACCTTGAATGTCGGCGGTTAGAGAATCTCCAATCATCAGTGTCTTTTTCTTTTGCTAAAGCCAGCAATCTGTTGACCAATCTTTTTCATAAAAGAGAGCATCAGGCTTTTGTGTTTGCAATTGCTCAGAGATAAAGACTTGATTGAAATAAGGTGCTAGACCAGATTGAGTCAAACGCCCCTGTCTGAATGGCAGTAATACCATTTGTCGCAGCATAAAGCTCATAATCTCCCTCGATAAGGCTGTCTAAGAGTTCATGAGCGCTCTGAAATCGTTTGTCCCTGCTGGGCAAGGTAAAATTGGTAACGTTGGGCTAGAAAACTACCGTCTTTTTCCTGTCCAAAGTGAGCAAATAAACGAGAAAAGCGCGTGTTAACCAGCTCTTGTTTACTGATTTTCTTTGCTCCAAATTCTTCCAGAGAGCCTTGTTCATAGGAACGTAATAATCTTTATAAGCCTGAATATCTGCAACTCCTTCTTCTTTTTAGAAGTTGAGTTAAAGCCACATCCTCAGCAGCATCAAAAATCAAGCAAGGTGTGGTCGAGGTCGAAGAGTAGAAATTTGTAGGACAATTTGAGGTTTCCTTTCTGAAAAAGCGTTATGAACATTATAGCATAAAGTAAGAAAGTCGTACCAATCTATTCCATCTATTTGACATACAATTATCACAACTAAATGCTACAAGTATACTTATAAATCACTCTTCTAGACTTTTTATTGTCAAAATCTTTTCAGAATAGAACAATTCTATCTATCTAACATCCTAACTTCATAAATATCCATGTAATTCTAAACCTATAATTCCTATAAAATAAATGTTTTTGCACTATTCTAAGCTATTGATTGCCTTAAATTTTAAAAAGAATTCTAAAGCTAGAATTGCTCAAAGACAAGGAAAAAGCTATTCGAAACTTAGAAAAAAATCTTTCCTAAATTTCATTGTTTCTTGAACTAATGAGACTTACAATTCTTCCGATGAGCTTTGAGTTTTTTTCAGAGCCCAATCATAGTGGCTGGAGGTGCTACTGACAAAGTAGGAACCTAGACTTGTCCCTCCCGTCCACTTATAGACACCTTTGGTAAAGAGTTCGTCATTGCTAAAAACTTCTATCAACTCTAAAACCTCCCTATGTGATTGTTCTAGGAGTCTAATCGCTTCTTCTAAGGAGGTTTTCTGGTGCTTCTTCCAAAAAGCGACATTCATTTGTCCATAAGTTTTCCAATTATAAGGTTCAGGGAGAAAAGGTTTCTCGAGACCTTCTTGATTAGAATGTACCCAAGTCAAAAAGTAACTGATGCCATTCATAAAGATGGATCAAGACATCCCGTAGATTCTTATCCCTTTTCCAGTGCGCTTCTTTTTTCTTTGGGTCTCTTGAAAAATCAAATGGAGTCTGTAGCTCATCTTCACTTAGTTGGGAGATGAAACGATTGAGCTTTTCATAGTTTTCCTTAGAGGCCAGCATTAGCTCCTCTTTTGTTTTTCGGTCTAGGCACAGAGTTCTCCTTCATATCTCTAGTTATTATTAGAAATTTTTTTATCCTTTAAATCTCTATAACTTATCCTTTAATTTCTCAACAAAGAGATAAGCTGCTGGACAGGTCAAGGTATTCTTAATCGTTAGATGATTGATTTGATGAATCTTTTTGCGGTCTGTATGGGGAAATTCACGACATGCCTTTGGACGAACTTCATAGATGGAACAGAGATTATCTCCTCCTAGAAAGGGACAAGGCATGGATTTAAAAACCTTATCACCATCTTCATCTACCTGCAGAAACTCCGCTTCAAAAGCAGGTAATTTCATCTTAAAATACTTATGATTCGTGTAATATCCGCTTCTTTAAAGTCAGGCCCCAATGTCTTGCAACAGTTGGCACAGGCCGTACAATCAATCTCCGCAAAGACTTCTTGGTGAATCTGCTGGGCTATCTTGTCTAGGTTTTTAGGAGGTTTTTTCTTTAGATTGGCTAAAACTTTACGGTGTTCCTTCTGCTTTTGCAAGGCTAGCTGGTGGTAGTACTCAATATCAATTTCTTTAGACATGATTTCTCTCTTATTCTAATTACTTTCCCCTATTATACCATGCCTCTGACTCATTGAAAAGTGGACTTTACAAGACTATACTATTCCCGAATGAAAATAAAAACCTTGCAAACTTAGTTGCAAGGTTAATGACATTAATCGAAGTTAACGTATTCTTTTTGAAGTTCAAGAACTTCTTCCATTGTTGAACACTCTGTAAGGGCACGATTAGCGTACTCTTCCATCTTAGCAGTGTCCAATTTCTTCATCAAGCTACGTGTACGAAGTACAGATGTTGCTGACATAGAGAACTCATCCAAGCCCATTCCGACAAGAAGTGGAACAGCTTTTTGTCACTGAGCCATCTCACCATACACACCAGCCCATTTACCTTCAGCGTGAGCTGCCTTGATAACGTAGTTGATCAAGCTGAAGGATTGATGGGTTATAGTGGTTGGTAAAGGTATGAAACTTGCTCGTTCATACGGTCTGCTGCCATTGAGTATTGATCAAGTCGTTTGTTCCACTGACATGAAGTCTACTTTTGTAAATTGGTCTGCAAGCATCGCTGCTGCTGCAGGGATTTCAACTCATGATACCAACTTGGATGTCATCCGTAACTGCAACACCCTTTCAGCAAGAAGGTTTGCTTTTCTCTTCATAAACTGCTTTAGCTGCACGGAATTCTTTCAAGAGGGCAACCATTGGGAACATGATACGCAATTGACCATGAACAGAAGCACGAAGAAGAGCTACTGAATTTTGTGTACGGAACATTGCATCTCCAGTTTCAGAAATAGAGATACGAAGGGCACTGGAATCCAAGGAATGGGTTCATTTCATGTGGCATATCGAAGTAAGGAAGTTCCTTTATCTCCACCGATATCCATTGTACGAACAACGACTGGTTTACTATTCATTCCCTCAAGAACAGCCTTGTATGCTTCATATTGCTCATCTTCAGTTGGGAAGTCTTGAGAATCCATGTACAAGAACTCTGTACGGTAAAGTCCAACAGCTTCTGCACCGTTGTTGTTAACACCTTCAACATCTTTTGGAGTACCGATGTTAGCAGCCAACTCGAAGTGTTTACCGTCAGCAGTCACTGTTTGAGCATCTTTCAAAAGTGCCCATTCAGCTTTTTGTTTAGCATAAGCTTCACCAGCTGCTTTAAATTCAGCCGCTTGTTCATCTGTTGGGTTGATAATCACTTCACCTAGTGATTCCGTTAACGGCAAGGATATCACCGTCTTTCACCACTTCAGTGATGTTATTTGTTCCCAATACAGCTGCAATTTCAAGTGTACGTGCCATGATAGCTGAGTGGCTTGTACGTCCACCGATATTTGTTACAAAAGCTTTTACAAAGTTTTTGTCCAATTGAGCTGTATCAGATGGTGTCAAGTCATGCGCAATCACGATTACTTCTTCATTGATAGAAGCTGGGTTTGGCAATTTCTTACCAAGAAGGTTTGCCAATACACGTTTTGTCACGTCGCGGATATCCGCCGTATCGTTCTTGCATATATGGGTTGTCTTCCATGCCTTCAAAGATAGTGATGAACATGTCAGTCACTTCTTTAAGACCTGCTTCAGCATTGACTTTCTTAGCACGAATTGTTTCTTTAATCTGACCAATCACTCCTGGGTCAGCAAGAACCATCAAATGAGCGTCAAAAACTTGAGCCGCTTCTTCACCAAGCGTACCTACAGCTTTCACGGATAAGAGAAAGCTCGTTTTGAGAAGCTTCAAGAGCTACATCCAAACGAGCCTCTTCTACGTTTGTATCTTCGACTGAAACAGTCTCGAATGACAAACTGGTTGAACGAGTAGATATGCTTTTTGCAACTGCAACACCGTCAGATGCTGCGATTCCTTTAAGCATTTCTGTCATTTTCCTTATGCCAATCCTTCTTTTTCCATTGTTTCTGAGATTGCAGCGATAGCGTCATCTGCATCTGCACCTTCAGCTGAGATAGTTATGTCAGCACCTTGGCCTACACCAAGACTCATAACACCCATGATTGATTTATAGGTTAACTGATTTACCTTTATACTCAGAGTGATATCTGAAGCAAATTTGCTAGCAGTTTGTACCAACAATGTTGCTGGACGTGCGTGAATACCTGTTTCTGCCACTACGTGGAAATCTTTAGAAGCCATAGTTTGACTCTCCTTTTTGTTCTTTTCTTTTTGAGTTATATGTGATAACCCTTACAATTTGGTATTATATCATCTTCTCGGATTTTTCAAGTATTTTATGAGATTTATTCGATTTTCCTCAGATAACTTGCTGAAAATCTTCTATATTTATTGACAAAACACAGTGATATAGTTTTCCAAAAACTACTTGTAGGATATTCTTTGTTATTTTACAAACAAAAACACTATATATTGTGTATATGTGTATTTGACAGAAAATAGACCACTATATTTAGTTTTAAATCGTTGACAAAATTTATTTTCTGATATACTAAGAAAGTAATCTATTTTGAAAGAGGAGTTACAATAATGGTAACCGTTTATTCTAAAAACAACTGTGTCCAATGTAAAATGACCAAACGTTTCTTGACAGTAATAATGTCGCTTTATCGTGAAATCAATCTTGATGAGCAACCTGAATACATCGATCAAGTTAAAGAGCTCGGTTTCAGCGCAGCTCCTGTTATCCAAACACCAACTGAAGTCTTTTCAGGTTTCCAACCAGGAAAACTGAAACAATTAGCATAATCTTAGTACATCATCCAGAAGAAACTGCTTCTAGGGCTAACTTAGAAGCCTTTCTTTTGTAATTAGATAAGGGAAATTTTATGGGATTAAAACATCTTGAAGACGTGACTTACTCTGTCTCAATAACGAAATCAACCGTCCCGTCAATGGACAAATCATGCTTCATAAAGATAAGGAAGCCTTGATGCTTTTTTAAAGAAAAATGAGTTCCAAACACTATGGTTTTTTGATTCAATCAAGGATAAAATCAACTACCCATTGAACACAACTACATCGAAACAGCCTTTATCAAGAAATACCGTCCAGAATTTTTGGAAGAATTGTCGCAATTTATCAAAGATCAAAACTTCCAATTCAAGTCTTTCATGGCAGCTTATAAGTTTTACAATCAATATGCCTTGAAGACAAACGACGGTGAATATTATCTTGAAAGCATGGAAGACCGCGTCTCTTTAACGCCCTTTATTTCGCTGATGGAATGAAGCTATTGCACATCGATATTGCCAATGAAATCATCCACCAACGCTACCAACCTGCTACTCCTTCCTTCTTGAATGCTGGACGTGCTCGCCGTGGGGAGTTAGTATCTTGCTTCCTAATCCAAGTAACTGATGATATGAACTCTATCGGACGTTCTATCAACTCAGCTCTTCAACTTTCACGTATCGGTGGTGGTGTGGGAATTTCCTCAGCAACCTTCGTGAAGCTGGTGCACCTATCAAAGGCTATGAAGGAGCCGCTTCTGGTGTCGTTCCTGTTATGAAGCTTTTCGAAGATAGCTTCTCTTACTCCAACCAATTGGGGCAACGTCAAGGTGCCGGTGTTGTCTACCTCAACGTCTTCCACCCGGATATCATCGCCTTCCTTTCAACTAAGAAAGAAAACGCCGATGAAAAAGTTCGTGTAAAGACCCTTTCACTTGGTGTTGTAGTACCCGATAAATTCTACGAATTAGCCCGTAAAAATGAAGAAATGTACCTCTTCAGCCCATACTCTGTAGAACTTGAATACGGTGTGCCATTTAACTACATCGACATCACTGAAAAATACGATGAATTGGTCGCAAATCCAAACATCCGCAAAACAAAAATCAAAGCGCGTGATTTGGAAACTGAAATCTCTAAATTGCAACAAGAGTCTGGTTACCCTTATGTCGTCAACATTGATATCGGCTAACCGTGCAAATCCTGTTGATGGAAAAATTATCATGAGTAACTTGTGTTCTGAGATTCTTCAAGTTCAAGAACCAAGCTTGATCAACGATGCTCAAGAATTCCTTCAAATGGGAACAGATGTTTCATGTAACCTTGGTTCAACCAACGTGGTCAACATGATGACCTCACCTGATTTTGGTCGTTCTATCCGTGCCATGGTTCGTGCCCTTACTTTCGTTACAGATAGTTCGCACATCGTAGCTGTTCCTACTATCGACCATGGAAACAGCTAAGCCCACACCTTTGGTCTCGGTGCCATGGGACTTCACAGCTACCTTGCCCAACAATTGATTGAATATGGATCGCCTGAGTCTGTTGAATTTACAAGCATCTACTTCATGCTCATGAACTACTGGACCTTGGTAGAATCAAACAATATCGCGCGTGAACGTGGTATTACCTTCCATAACTTTGAAAAATCAGACTATGCTAACGGAAGCTACTTCGACAAGTATGTGACAGGCGAATTTGTTCCAAAAATCAGACCGTGTTAAAGAACTCTTCAAAGATGTCTTTATCCCAAGTGCTGCTGACTGGGCTGAACTTCATGACAAGGTTCAAGCAGATGGTCTTTACCACCAAAACCGCCTTTGTTGTAGCGCAAATGGTTCTATCAGTTACATCAACGACGTTTCTGCTTCTATCCACCTGATTACGCAACGTATCGAAGAACGTCAAGAAAAGAAAATCGGTAAAATCTACTATCCTGCTGCTGGCTTGTCAACAGAAACCATTCCTTACTACACTTCTGCTTACGACATGGATATGCGTAAGGTGATTGATGTCTATGCTGCTGCAACTGAGCACGTGGACCAAGGACTTTCACTCACTCTCTTCATGCGTAGTGACATTCCAAAAGGTCTTTACGAATGGAAGAAGGAAAAATAAGCAAACGACACGTGACTTGTCTATCCTTCGTAACTATGCCTTTAACAAGGGAATCAAGTCTCATCTACTACGTCCGTACCTTTACAGATGATGAGGAGAAGTCGGTAGCTAACTAATGTGAAAGCTGTGTGATTTAATCTTTGCTTGAGGAAACCACTTTTTTCTCAAATTAGTGATTCATTCACCCTGCTAAACCAAACTGGAATAAGCACCCATACTATGGAAAAACACAAAAGTCGGACTCTCCGACTTTTTGTGCGAAACTACTCTAGGATTATAGGATAAACATAGAAGTAATTGTGAGTTCGCAATACTAAAACACAGAAAGAGATTTCAAATGGAAACTTACTACAAAGCCATTAACTGGAATGCCATCGAAGATGTCATCGACAAATCAACTTGGGAAAAACTGACAGAGCAATTCTGGCTCGATACACGTATTCCTTTGTCTAATGACTTGGATGACTGGAGAAAGCTATCAAATGTAGAAAAAGACTTGGTTGGGAAAGTCTTTGGTGGTTTAACACTTCTCGATACTATGCAATCTGAAACTGGGGTTCAAGCCCTTCGCGCGGACATCCGTACACCACATGAGGAAGCTGTTTTCAATAACATCCAATTTATGGAATCTGTCCACGCTAAATCTTACTCATCAATCTTTTCTACCTTGAATACTAAGGCTGAGATTGAAGAAATTTTCGAATGGACCAATACCAATCCTTACCTACAAAAAAAGGCTGAGATTGTCAACGAAATCTCACCTAAACGGTAGCCCACTTGAAAAAGAAAGTTGCTAGTGTCTCCTTGAAACCTTCCTCTTCTACTCAGGTTTCTTCACTCCCCTCTACTATCTCGGTAACAACAAACTGGCCAACGTCGCTGAAAATCATTAAATTGATTATTCGTGATGAATCTGTTCACGGAACCTACATTGGTTATAAATTCCAACTTGGTTTCAATGAATTACCTGAAGAAGAGCAAGAAAAACTCAAAGAATGGATGTACTGACCTGCTCTATACCCTCTATGAGAACGAAGAGGGCTATACAGAGAGCCTCTATGACGGTGTTGGTTGGACGGAAGAAGTCAAAACCTTCCTTCGCTACAATGCTAATAAGGCACTCATGAACCTGGGACAAGATCCACTCTTCCCAGACTCAGCAGATGATGTCAACCCAATCGTTATGAACGGTATTTCAACAGGAACATCCAACCACGACTTCTTCTCTCAAGTCGGAAATGGCTACCTTCTTGGTGAAGTTGAAGCATGCAAGACGATGACTCACAACTATGGTTTGGACTAAGTCAACAATTTCATAATCGATATCAATATCATGGTTTGTTTAAAACAACCATGATATTTTTGTTTTTGTTTTCTTTTGTTTTTAAAATTGATTGATTGAATACTTTATGATAAAATAGTAATAGAAATAGAGGTGATAACGATGCTAAAGCAGGAAAAACTAGATAATATTCTAGAAACGGTAAATACAAAGGGAACTATTACTGTCAAAGAAATCATGACTCGCTTGGATGTATCAGATATGACTGCCAGACGCTACTTGCAAGAGTTGGCTGACAAGGATCTACTTGTTCGTGTGCACGGTGGAGCTGAAAAAATTCGCACAGGTTCTATTTTAAATAATGAACGTTCCAATATTGAAAAACAAAGCTTACAGATTGCAGAAAAACAAGAAATTAGCCGTTTTGCAGGCCATTTAATTGATGAGGGTGAAACTATTTTTTATCGGACCCAGGTACGACCTTGAGAATCTTTTTGCCCGTGAACTTCCAATTGATAATATTCGTGTTGTAACAAACAGTTTACCAGTCTTTCTCATCTTAAACGAACGAAAAACTAACAGATTTTGATTTTAATCGGTGGAAACTACCGCTCTATCACTGGAGCCTTTGTGGGAACACTAACCTTGCAAAACTTAGCCAATCTTCAATTTTCTAAAGCTTTCGTTAGCTGTAATGGTATTCAGGACAATGCGATTGCGACCTTTAGTGAAGAGGAAGGTGAATCTCAACGCATCGCCCTCAATAATGCCAATAAAAAAATACTTACTAGCTGACAATAGTAAGTTCAATAAATTTGATTTTCTATACCTCTCACAATATCTCTGATATTGATACCATCGTTTCAGATTCTAAACTGAGCAAAGAAACGCTTTGAGCAACTTTCAAAACAAACAAAAATTATTCTTTTCTAAACCATAAAAACTGAGGATTGATAAAAAGAAATGCGTCATATCAAGAAAAATAAGAATCTTGATATGACGCATTTTTGGATGAAGATTTTTACAAAGAGTTTCCTAGATTATTTATGATTGTTGAAACGGTATAAAATCTGAATCAAAAGGAGATATTATCCTGTTCTTCAGGACTGATAAAACTTAAAAAGATATTTTTAAATTCTTCTAGCTCATAGTCTGAATGGCAACCATTCTTTACCGGTAGAGACATACCATTTCCCAAGATTTTCAGCTCCTCATTAGTCAAACGAGGTATTTGAGAACATTTATCAAAATTGATAATATAAACTTTTTCATAAATTGATTGGATAAAATCTGAACATCTTTTTGCCCTCACTAGAATTCTATATCTAATTACTCATTCTACTAGTCTATAATCTGACTTTCAGCTACTTTCTTGTACCAGTGAGCTGATTTCTTAGGATAACGTTCTTGAGTTTCAAAGTCTACATAGAAGAGACCGTAACGTTTTTCATAACCGTTTGACCATGAGAAGACGTCCATCAATGACCAGATGAAGTATCCTTTGACGTTTGCACCATCAGCAATCGCATCAGATAAGACCTCTAAGTGTTGTTTCATCATAATCAATACGGCCATCATCGTAAACAGTGTTATCAACGAACTCATCTTTATACCCGAGACCATTTTCAGTGATGTAAATCTTCTTGTAGTTAGGATAATCTTTCTTCACACGCATGATTTGGTCATACAAACCTTGAGGGTAGATAATCCAATCCCAGTCTGTACGTGGTACATAATCAGGAGCTACACGACGACCAACACCTTTGATTTGGTATTTAGAGCTTCCTTTCTTACCCTTACCATTATGGATAGATTTCTGTTTCTCCATCAAAGGCTTCCATCCAGTCACTCATATAGTAGTTGATGCCTAGAAAATCATTCAAGTCTTTTGCAGCTTCTAATACTTCGAAATCTTTTTCATGAAGATCTAAGCTACCACCATTGACGGATAAAATATGGTTGACACCTTCCATCGTTTCATCTGAATAGCGTCCAAGATAAGTTGCATCCAAGATAAATTTATTGTGGATGATATCTTCCAACTCAGCAGCGCGAACATCTGCTGGATTTTTAGGATCTAAAGGATACTTGGTTGGCAGTGCGTGAACAACACCAATTTCGCCTTTATAGCCTTTTTCTTTATATAGCTTAACTGCACGCGCATGAGAAACCATCATATTGTGGTGCGATTGGAAAAACTTTGGCAAGGTCGTACTGAATACCGGAGGGAATTTCCCAACTCAAGTATTGACCATCACCGATTGGTCCCAATTTCATTGAATGTTGTCCAATAGTTTACTTCTGGAAATTCTTCAAAACAGAAAAGCCGCGTAGTCTCACAAAGTGTTCAATGTTTTTCACGGTTTAAGAAGTCTCCATTTGAGTGGGAGAGCTTCTGGCGTGTCAAAAGTGATGAAGAGTTACAAAAGGGCTCAACGTGACGTTTGTGACACTCTGCAAATAGATTATGATAAAACTCAACCCCTTTTAGCATTTACTTGACCATAACCAGTCGGGGAAAATACGTGACCAGGCAATAGAAATTCGAATGCCATTGACACCATACTCTTCTGCTAGCTTGAGGTCAACTGGGTATCGATTGTAAAAATCACTGGCTGGTTCTGCAGTGTACCAGTAGTTATCTTCAAGATATTTTGTCCCACGCTACTGGTCCTTTTACCATCAGTATGTGTAGCACCTTCTGCTTGATAGGCAGCTGTTGTGCCACCAAAAATAAAGTCTTTTGGAAGTGTTTTTTTGTCATTTTTCACCTATTTCTTGATTTGAAAATAAAGTAAAAAGTGAGAGGAGAGGAGTCAGTGAGCCATCCTTCTCCATCTCACTTCTTGTACCAAGTCACCGAATTGTGACATGAGGAGGTAAAAACGATATCTTTTTACCGACGAATTAATAAGGCGATTAGGAAATTCGCCATAGCGATTTCCGTAACGAGAGGAAACTATTTCATAGTCCCTATTATTAATCGAATTGTGACATGAGGAGGTAAAAACGATCTTTTTACCGACGAATTAATGAAAACGATTAGGAAATCGCCATAGCACTTCCGTAACGAGAGGAGACTGTTTCACAGTCCCTAGCCTTAATCGAATTGAGCTTGTACAAATGCAAGAGCACCTTTTCCATCACGAGTTAATTTGATGTATTGAGCGCCTTCTGTCTTAGCAAGTTTAATACCGAGTTTATCTGTTTCTGCTTTCATGTCTTCAAAGTTTGAAGCAACTTGAGGAGCAAGGATAACAAGATCAAACTCTGGCAACATTTCACGGTGAGCACCATAGCCACCTGCTGCTGCTTTCACAGGAACATTGTACTCTGCAGCTGCCTTGTTCAAAGCATTTGCAAGAAGTCCACTTGTCCCCTCCACCTGCACAGAGAACGAGGACATTTGTTTCTTCAGTGATGATATTTTGTGCTGCATCGACACCCGCTTTTTCAAGAATAGCATCCGCTTTTGCAGTGTTGAAGTTTGCAGCAACTTTTTCTTTCAATTCATCATTAGATTTACCTGAACGCTCTTCTTCAAGAATTTGTTCATCATAGACTTTAAGGAATGGATAGTAAATGACTACGTCAACCACGATTAGAAAGAGCAGCAAGAATGAATGATAGAACTTGGAAGTTCGTACCAAGAACTAGACCTAGTGGAGCTGGAGTTGTCCATGGTAGATTAGCAGTAAAATGAGTTCATTCCAAGTGTTTCAATAAAGAATTTGAATATCCAAACGTTTGCGATTGGAGCAAAGATAAATGGAATGAAGAAGATTGGGTTTAATACAAGTGGTGCACCAAACAAGATTGGTTCATTTACACCCAAAGAATGTTGGAACTACTGAAGCACGACCGATTGCACGGTTACGTTTAGATTTTGTTAACCACATGAACATGAATGGAACAACCAGTGTCGCACCAGTACCACCCATGGTAACGATAAACATTTGTGTACCAGAAGTAGAGAATCTTATCAGCGTGCATACCCTTGTTGGAGAGATTCAAGTTGACTTTGGCATTTGCATAGGTAATAGCTGCGATTGCTGGTTCAACGATAGATGGACCATGGATACCCAACAAACCAGAAGAAGGCAAAGGCACCAAAAGATAATGGTAATACCAAGGTATCCGTCTGCTGCTGAGAAGAGTGGCAAAGAATTTACCGATTGATTCTGCTACACTAGCACCCACAAAATGACGTGCTAGTAAATCAAGAGCATAAAGAGAAACCACTGATAGAGTGAATGGAATCACATCTTTAAAGACTTGTGAGATATTTGGTGGAACTTCGTCAGGCATACGAATAGTGACGTTGTTCTTAACACAAACCCTTATAGATTGCTACAGTAACAAAGGCAGCAAGGAAGGCTGAAAAGCAAACCTTTGTCCCCAAGAATCCAGTAGCAAGACCATTTTTCGATAGGATCAGCTGCTTAACATCAACAAACCAACTACTGCTGCCAACAATGTTGACATATAGTTGATTTGATTGGTTTTCTCCATGCTACGGTTTACTGAGTCGGTCAATGACTTTAGCTGTTGTACCAGCTACCAAGAGAGCTAGAAATACCCATTGAATAGCTGTAAGGGTTTCATAAGAAAGGCTACAACTTCATCAGACCATTTAAAGCCCCATGAGTTTGGTACAAAGGCAATCAAGATAAAAATACTTTGAGAAGAGAATAACAGGGCATACCTGCAATGAAACCATCACGAATAGCACGAAGATAGATATTACGAGATAATTTCTCAAAGAAAGGCTTTCCTTTCTCGATAAATGCAATTAGTTTATTCATTATTTAACTCCTCTCTTGTACAGTTCAATTAAATGGTGCATCAAATCTTTTAACAAAATAGTTGTCATCAAGTGATCTTGACCGTGCATCATGGTCACACTATACGCTAAGTCCTCACCAGAAGCTTCCTTAGTCAATAGACTTGTTTGCGCGTGGTGAGCTTCTGCAATACAGCGCCAGCTTCCTCAACCAGAGTTATCGGCTTTTTGTAAAATCACAAGCTTCAGCAGCTTTCAAGGCTTCCAATAGTTTTGAACGAGCATCGCCAGCATAGGCTACGATTTCAAAACCCTAACAATGTTACTTCTTCTCTATTCATGATAGAATTCTCCTTATGTATTTTTAATTAAATTTTTATGACAATAAACGTTGGATATGTAGAACTAGATAAACTCGTTCACTTTTTATACAAATCAAGACCCTGTATGTTGCGTAATCACATCATAGATCTTGGAACCAATCTCGAACGCTTTTGGATAGGATTGTTTAATATGATCTTCCATATCCAGAAGTGATTGGTTATCATCTCTAGATCTGTCTAAATAATCCAAGAAATAATTCAAATGAATCATAAAACGATCATAGAAATGGTTATTCTCTTTAGTTCGTTGAATTGCATAGTCCGTTAAAACTTCTTCAACATTCCTGAGAATTTCTTTCCTCTTATCAATCGACTCCACAAGTTCCACTTCATTTTCACCTTCGGCATTAATGAAATGATAAGCAATCCGAATAATTTCGTCCTCAGGAAAATGATCTGCTAGCTTCTGGCGGTAAATTTCAAATGCTTCATTTGCGATTTGAAAAGCGACAGGATACTTAGTGGAAATATCTGGCAGATTACTATCCTTGTACCTTCCTTGTGCTAGAGCTTGGTAAGAACAGTAAATATGATCTGTCAAGGTTACGTAGAGATACTCTTGAATCGGATAATGATATTTCTTTGATAGCTTATCAATGATTTCATAAGTCACTGTGATAAAATCAAGCGGAACATCTTTGAGGAGAGCCATAAAGTTTTCTCTGGACTCTTCGGTCTTCATCCGAAAAGATTTTTCTCAACCTGATGTTCAGCAAATCAAATCTCCCTTCTTCTTTCCAAATGCAATCCCCTTACCAATTACAATCACTTCTTCTCCTTTATCATTTCTGACAAGCGAAACATTGTGATTCATTGGATTTAGAATTCGATACATGTCAACCTCCTTTTATATTTTAAAGGTATATGAGTACTAAAAATGACCACAAATGAACTAGAAAATCAGCTGATTTCTAATTCACCTGTGATCATGCCTAATATTACTTAGTAACACTCACCTTTGTATTAACTTGTGATTTAAGTATAGCACAAGTAAGTTATTTTGTAAACCTTTACATACAACTTTTTAAAAATTTTTAGATTCATGTTCCTAACCTAGGAGGACTTTCTTACACGCGTTCTTTCCATGAAGTCGCTGTTGTTTGAAGAACTTTATTGAGCTCATCAATGTTTTTCAAAATCCAGTTGTGCGAAGCCATTCACGAGCTGCTGCTTCACCATCTTTGATGTAAGCTTCAACTGATCCAGCCCATGTTGCACGGCCACAAAGAACACCATTGAAAGTTTGCACCTGATTCATGAGCAAATACAAGAGTATCTTGGAAGAGTTTAGCTGATACACCAGCACTCAAGTAGATGTATGGCAAGTTAGTTGCTTCATCTTGAGCTTTGAAGAAGGCTGCTGCTTCTTCACGTGTATAAACCACTTCACCTTCAGCGAAGCCTTCAACATATTTAATGTTAACAGGAACTTCTACTTTCAAGACATCAATGTTAAAGCGTGGGTCTGAGAAGACTTTCATAGCACCAATAACTTTGTGTGGTTTTTACTTTAGCGTATTCTACAGAACCAGCGTCCGCAATTTTTTCATCGTAAGCAAGGATTTCAAGGAAGAATGGGATATCTTCAGCCACACACTCAGAACCGATGCGTTCGATGTAAGCTTGTTTTTCTTGGTTGAGTTCGTCTGAGCTATCTACATCATAGTAAAGCAAGAATTTAACTGCATCTGCACCTTCTTCTTTAATACGTTTTGCAGACCAAACATCCAAGCAGTCTGGCAAACGTTTTGTGCTTGTTGTGTCATAACCTGTTTTTTCATAAGCAAGGAGAAGACCAGCTTTTTCATCAAGAGCTTTAGTTGCTGGAAGTCCATACTCAGGGTCAAGAAGCATAGATGAAGCGTATTTAGTCAATTCATCTGCTACCAAGACTTTAAGTTCTTCCATTTGAGCCACAGTTGGTTCTTCTGTTTGGTGTTGAGCCATGAGGCGTTTCAAAGCACCACGTTGGTCAAATGCAAGAGCTGAGATGATACCATTTTCATCAGAAAGTTTTTCTAAGCGTGCACGTTTTTGTTCTGTTAAAGCCATTTTATACCTCTTTTACTATTAATTGATCATATAGAGCTTGATAGTTGGCCATGTTGACATGACCAGTCATTTTTTCTTGAGCATTGAGCATACCAAGGACATTTGCCTTGATGAGTAATTCTGCATCCGATTCTTTATGAAGAAGTCCTGAAGAAATTCCCTGCCACAGTAGAATCTCCAGATCCGACAGGGTTGACCACCTGAATTCTAGGAATATCTACCTTGTAGAAAGTGTCACCCATGTTTTGGCAAAGGCACCGTTGGCACCAAGTGAAACGATAATCCATTCAATACCTGCAAACAAAGGTTCTTGAAGTACTTCTTTTAATTCATCCAAATCCTCAGAAACTTCTCTTCCTAGAAGCTGAGACAGTTCCTCATTATTTGGTTTGATGACTGTTGGTTTATGTGGTGATTCAAGAACCGCCTGAAGTGCTACACCAGAGCAGTCCAAGACAACAGGCTTGCCAGCTTGATTAGCAAGTTCAACCAAGCTCGCATAGTAATCAACTGGAAGACCAGCTGGCAGACTACCTGAGATAGCTACTACTCAACTGACTCCAGAAGATTTTTTTGAAATGTTCCAAAAAGTCTTGACCTTCTTGTTTCAATACTACAGGACCTTTTTTTCAAGAACTTCTGTTTGGTTGTCTCCGTGGAGAATAGCAATACAGTTCCGAGTTTCTCCCTGAATTGAGAAGAAATCTTTCTTTACTTGATCATCGATATTTTCAACCAAAAACTCACCAAGTTTGCCACCCACTAAACCAGTAGCAAGAACTGAATCTCCAAATTCTGAAAGTACTGGCAACATTGAGTCCCTTTACCACCAGCAGTTTTTGGTTACATCCACCACACGATTGACAGTATCAATCTTTAACTCATCCCAAGGGATAGGAAATATCAATGGATGGGTTCATTGTGACTGTTAAAAATCATAGGTCACCTCTTAGTCGGTATTCTCCGTGATCCCATTTTTCAAGGAATTCAGTGAAGAAGTTTGCGTCTGTTTGTTGAGCATTGTGACTTTCAACGTGTTCAATTTTTCGCAATCAATTTTTGTTTTCTTCAGATGGTTTTGTATTCAGTATGGATGAAAGCTTCAATGATGTCACACATGAGCAATTCTCCAGTAATCTTACCACCAAAACCGATAACGTTAGCGTTCAATTGTTCTTTAGCATAAAGCGCTGTTGTCATATCACGAACCAAGGCAGAACGGACACCTGGAACTTTATTTACAGCGTTGTTGATACCAACACCAGTACCACAGATACATACCCCAAGATCAGCTTGACCACTAGTTACTGCTTCCCCTACTTTTTTACCAAAGATTGGGTAGTGAGTACGTGTATGGTCATATGTACCAAAGTCAATGACTTCATATCCTTTTGATTTCAAAAATTCTGAAACCGCCATTTTTTCATCTGTTACGATGTGGTCACATCCAATTGCAATTCTCATTAGTTATTCCCTCCGATTAATTATATAAATCTCATATCATTTATCCTTACTCAAGAAAAATCAAGATTAGCTTAGGAAGCGAGCTGCAAGCATAACTGAGGTTAGCTAAAGTGAGCTGACGACAGATTATCTTGATTTTTGAAGAGTATTAGCACATTTTGTTCAACATATCGACCCGAATCTGGTGACGTCCACCGTCGTATTTACCATTAACAAATCCTTTAGCGATATTTTTTAGCCAATTCATCACCAACAAGTTGTGCTACCCATAGTGATCATACGTGAGTTGTTGTGGCCACGAGTCATATAAGCTGAACGTTCGTCAGATACTTCTGCAGCAACCATTCCTTTGATCTTAGTTGCAACCATAAATGGACCAGCTCCATAAGCATCAATCACGATACCAAGGTTTTGTTCTTCTTTGTTTACTTCTGCAGCAACAGCAAGAGTCACATCAACAAAGTCTTGACCTTCAGCTGTAACATCCACAACGTGGAAGTTTTTCTTTTCTCAAGAAGTCTTTCACAACTTCTTCAATCTCAAACCTGCAGCATCTGCACCGATAACACAGACATATTGTATACTCCTTTTTATTTTTTTCTAGGCTAGTAAAACCTTTTATAGTTAGCAGTTTATACCTTCGAAAATCACTCAAACTGCGTCAACGTCGCCTTGCTGTACTTCAAGTACAGCCTGCAGCTAGTTTCCTAGTTTGCTCTTTAATTTTTCATTGAGTATTACCTACAAAAAGCTTTCTAGCAGTTTATTGACAAATTGGGTTGAATGAGATGACTTACACCTTATTCAAGTTTAGGAAATCAATTTCCTAGCATAATCTCTCCTCCAAAGAGAATATAACAAGTGATTGTTTGTTTGTTACAAACATCATTTGTTGCTTTACAAACATAATATACTCCTATTTTTCCGAAAAAGTCAACAGTTAATGTTTGGTTTTTGTGTTTTTTTATCTAAAAAATTTCGATATCAAAACCAATTTGATCTACTTGACCAGGTTCTAAGAGACGAACATTCTTCTTATCTTCTAGATGATCTCCTTCTTCAAGGGATGTTGACAAGCTCAGACCATGGTTCAAAAAGCAATGAAAGGACCTTTATTCAAAGTTGACCAGATAATGAGATTTGAGAACTCTGCAAAGTGCACTTTCAATCCCTTATCATGTTTACGAGAACGAAGGGCAATTGTTCTAGATTGTAATTCATCTAGAGTAACTGCATCTGTGCTAAACAAATCATAGCTGAGGTCTAATTCTTTTTGATCCTCTAGCCATGGACTTCTATCTTGAAAATCAAGCATCCCTGTTTCTGGGAAAGGACGTGAAACAGAGCAAGTCTCTCTTTCTCAAACTCTAAATAGTAATCTTCATAAACTTCATCATCCAGTAGAGGACAATTAAATCCTGGATGGCCACCAATAAAGTAAGGCAGGACCTTGCTAGTTTCTTTATTAAATATTTTGTATTGAGTCCGTACTGTCTTGCCAGTAAGAATATAAGTGATTTCTAGGCGGAAATGATAAAGGGTAGTTCTGATAGCTATTCTCATCGTCTTCAATTGCAAAAGTTACACTCTTTATCTGTCTGTTCAACTAATTCAAATTCTTTCTTACGAACCAATCCATGACGAGGAATGTTTCCTTTGCTTTCCTGTCCCTTCTCATCTATATAGACGGCTGTATCCTCTCTCAAAGAACCACAAATGGGGAAGAGAACAGGAGCTTGTCCACTCCAATAAGTGGCATCCCCTTGCCACAAATACTCAAGTCCCTCAGCATCTTTTATAGAATAAAGAGCCCCACCAAAACTGTTAAATTGAACTCTTAATTGTTCTGATTTTAATTCAATTACCATTATTTTCTCCGATTTCTTGATAGTTTATAAAAAACTAGGCTGTCACTCCTAATGGTATGACAACCTAGTTTCAACAATTTACACTCTGCGAAAATCCAATTCAAACTTCGTCAGCATCACTTGCTGCATTTTGAGCAACCTGCGGCTAGCTTCCTAGTTTGCTCTTTGATTTTCATTGAGCTTACATTTTATAGGAGCGCATTATTTTGCTTTTGCTGCGTACTCTTCGTTACGTTTGATCATTTGTTTTCTGTACCAAGCAAAGATACCGATATAGAATACAAGGAAGACTACAGCACCAAGGATTGCTTTGATATCACCAGTTGTAGTGTTACCAATTGTCCAACCAAGAAGTTTTTCGATTGGTCCTTCAAGAGTTGAGTGAGTGATCAATTGAGTTTCGCTCACACCTGCTGGGAAGGCACCTACACCTTTAGCAAGTTCTGTTGCAAATGGTGCGATAAGTGTACCTGAAAGAAGGAAGAGTGGCAACAAGAGTGTTCCGAAAATAATCATACGGAGCAATTTACCACGTGTTACAACCAAGAGAGCTGGAGTAACACCCATTGCGATGATACCTGCAAGTGGCAAGATACCATTTCCAACTTTTGAAAGAAGCACTGCTTCAATCAACATGATTGGTGCAAGTACGTTAGCACAAGCCCAGATTTCAGCACGACCAGCGATGAATGGCCAGTCAAGACCGATGTTGAATTTACGTCCTTGAAGACGTTTAGTAGCAACGTTTGTAATACCTTGTGAAAGTGGTTCTACGGCTGCGATGAACCATGAACCGATAAGTGAGAAGAGTTCCAAAGATACACCGGCAGTCAAACCAAGAGACAACCATCCTCTGATAACAAGACGCCATTTATCTGCATCTGCAACCCTGCAATTGGATGTGGAGTTCCCATAATACCGATAACAATACCAAGAATGAAACCGATAAAGAATTTAGAACCCCAGAAACCGATTTTTGTTCAATTTAGCAGCGTCAAAGTCATATTTATCAAGATCTGGGAAGAATTTTTCAAAAATCTTATCCAAAACCATGATAACTGGGTTCATCATGTAGTTCATGTGAGTTGATGTCATTGGTGATGAACTTGGAGCGTTAAGAAGGTCATCAAATGTAGGTTTCATCAAGTCAGAGTTGATAATTTTCAACACACCAACAAGGACGATAGCTGCTGTAGCAATAAAGAGTGAAACCCCTTGGCTCACACCATTGTTGTCAGCATACCATTTAATCAAAAGACCTGTGATAGACAAGTGCCAGATATCAAAGATATCAACGTCAAGTGTATCAGTTTTCTTCATAGCTAGCATCACTATGTTGACAATCAACATGATGAGCAAGAAGTATAGTGTCCAAGCAGATCCCCAAGTGATTGTTGCAAGTGGTGCCCAACCAACGTCAGTGATACTCAATTGGATACCAGTGTTTTCAACGAATTTTGCTAGTGATGCTGAGAAAGCAGTGTTTAGCATACCGATGATGGCACCGATACCTGTAAGAGCGATGGCAAGTTTGATACCACCTTCAAGCGCTTTGGAGAATTTCACTCCAAAAAGTAGAGCCAATATTGTCAAAATGATTAACATAATGACAGGACCACCCATATCTAAGACGGGTGTAAAGACCTTTTTGATTAGGTCAAAGATTGCATCCATAACAGTTCCTCCCTTTTTATGTTATATGAATGTTAACAAATTAGAATTAGCTTAATCCGTGTTCTTTAATAGCTGCTTCAATATTGTCAAATACTGGAGCACTCATAGCTGGGATACGGAATAAGATTGGTCCAGCTTCGATAACTGGAATACCTGGATCAAAACCAAGATCTGTCGCAGCAATTGGTGTGAAGATGTCATAACCTTTGATAAGATCTTCGTTAACGTCTTTGACCATGACTGCATCACAGTGAACATCAAAACCGCGGTTTGAAAGTTCTTCTTCAAGAGCACTTTTAATTTGGTGGCTTGAGTTAACACCTGCACCACAGGCAGCAAGAATTTTAATCATATGGATTTCCTCCGATTTAATATTTTTAATAGACAAGATTAAGCGATTGCTTCAGCAATATAAGCATAGAGAGCTTCTGGTTCAGAAATTTTTGATAGGTCTTCAAGATGACCATTTCCAGTAAAGAAGTCCATCAACTGAGCAAGAATGTTCGTTTGACTTGAACTTGAGTTATTAATGATAAAGAAGAGTAAAGATACTTCTACTTCCTTATCTGGTGCAATCATATTGTGGAAAGTCACCGGTTTATCCAATCGAACAACCACAACTTTTTCAGCTAGATTATGAACAATATCTGTATGAGGAATAGCCACATTCGGCAAATCCTTACCCAAAAATTCCATATCTAGGCCAGTTGGAAATGACTTTTTCACGCGTGATCAAGGCTTCACGATAGGTTGGAGTCACGATTTCTCGTTCTTCCAATAAAGTTGCAACCTGATCAAAGAGATGTTCTTGATTATCCGCTTCTAAGCAAAACACAAGGGTTTTTGTCAAAGAAATGATCTAATCCCTCACAAGGTTTTCCCTTCTTTCCATTAACTTTATGCTATAAGTATAACACTATATGAAAATCGTTGTCAATATTTTTCTGTTGTTTTTGTCTCTTTTTATATTTTTTTGTTGTTTTTGTATCTTGTTGTATAAAAACAAACATACAAACAAACACTTCAAACGATTTTAATCCTATTCTAATGCAAAAACAGGCCTATTTAAGCCTGTTTTACTATTGATTCTTATGTAAGTTTCCTGTGAACAAGAAAAACAATTATGATAACTTATTCTTCATCCATGCTCAAGACGCTAAGAAAGGCTTCTTGTGGAACTTCTACTGATCCAATAGCTTTCATGCGCTTCTTACCAGCTTTTTGTTTTTCAAGGAGTTTACGTTTACGAGAAACGTCACCACCATAACACTTGTAGCAAGTACGTTCTTACGAAGGGCCTTGATATCAGTACGAGCCACAATCTTATGTCCAATAGCTGCTTGGATCGGAACTTCAAATTGTTGACGAGGAATAATTTTCTTGAGCTTATCAACGATGAGTTTTCCACGTTCGTAGGCAAAGTCCTTGTGAACAATAAAGCTGAGGGCATCCACCTTGTCTCCATTGAGAAGGATATCCATTTTCACTAGCTTAGATGGGCGGTACTCTGACAATTCATAGTCAAAGCTTGCATAACCGCGAGTTGAAGACTTAAGCTTATCAAAGAAGTCAAAGACGATTTCAGCCAGTGGAATTTGATAGATAACATTGACACGGTTATCATCGATATAATCCATCGTCACAAAGTCCCCACGCTTGCGCTGAGCTAGCTCCATCACTGCTCCGACAAACTCCTGCGGTACCATGATTTGCGCTTTAACATAAGGCTCTTCAATGGTCGCAATCTTAGTTGGGTCTGGGAACTCAGATGGGTTAGACACATCCATAGACTCGCCGTCGGTCAAGTTGACCTTATAGATAACAGATGGAGCTGTCATGATGAGGTCAATGTTGAACTCACGTTCCAAACGCTCTTGGATAACATCCATATGGAGAAGTCCAAGGAAACCACAACGGAAACCAAATCCAAGTGCCTGAGATGTTTCTGGTTCAAATTGGAGACTAGCATCATTCAGTTGCAATTTTTCAAGGGCTTCACGTAGGTCATTGTACTTGTTTGACTCGATAGGATAGAGACCCGCAAAGACCATAGGATTCATCTGCTTGTAACCATGTAATGGCTCTGCCGCAGGATTGGTTGCCAAGGTAACGGTATCACCCACACGCGTATCCTGAACCGTCTTAATAGAAGCTGCAATATAACCAACGTCACCAGTCGCAAGAAAATCACGACCAACTGCTTTGGGTGTAAAAATACCGACTTCTGTCACATCGAAGGTCTTGCCATTGCTCATAAGCTGAATCTTATCGCCAGGTTTGACCACCCCATCCATGACACGCACTTGGAGGATAACCCCACGGTAAGCATCGTAAACAGAGTCGAAAATCAAAGCCTTAAGAGGCGCCGTCACATCACCCGTTGGTGCTGGTACATTTTCTACGATTTGCTCAAGAATTTCTTCAATACCGATTCCAGCCTTGGCAGAAGCCAAAACTGCTTCACTAGCATCCAAACCAATGACATCTTCAATCTCTCTACGCACGCGCTCAGGATCTGCAGCTGGTAGGTCAATTTTGTTAATAACTGGCATGATTTCCAAATCATTGTCCAAGGCCAGATAAACGTTGGCAAGGGTTTGAGCCTCAATACCTGAGCGGCATCGACCACCAAAATCGCTCCCTCACAGGCAGCTAGCGAACGTGAAACTTCATAGGTAAAGTCAACGTGCCCCGGTGTGTCAATCAAGTGGAAGATATAGGTTTCCCCATCTTTTGCAGTGTAATTCAGCTCGATGGCATTCAACTTAATGGTAATCCCACGTTCCCGCTCTAAGTCCATGCTATCCAAAAAGCTGGGCCTGCATTTCACGACTTGAAACCGTCTCTGTTTTTTCAAAAATGCGGTCTGCTAGAGTTGATTTCCCGTGGTCAATATGGGCGATAATAGAGAAGTTACGGATCTTCTCCTGTCGTTTTTTCAATTCTTCTAAGTTCATGATTCTCTTCCTTTCAGGGTATCTATTTATTATAAATTGTTTTTGACATTTTGACAAGACCATACCCTGCTAGGAGTACTAATCTTCAGCGACAAAGCCATCATTCTCGATAAAGTGGTGTTCTTTCATTCCTTGGTCTGTAAAGACAATCCCGTGAAGGACACCACCATAGACAGCTCCTCCATCCATCCCAATCTTGCCATCTTCTGTAGTCCAAAGCTCAGCTGTGCCTCGCTCTTGCTTTAACAAACCATAAACCGGTGTATGGCCAAAGACAATGATTTTTCCAGTATGATTTTCTGCTTCGTGGAATGGTTTTCTAAGCCAGACTTTCTTGTAATCTGTGAGTTTCATGCCAGTCATCCAAAGTTAAATCAATACCTGCATGAACAAAAATATACTTGTCTGTCTCTACCACAAAAAGGCATTTGACGAATGAATTTGACCAAATCTGCTGCTTCGGTGGCAACACGCTTGGCGTCCTCAATCCCGTCAACTGGTGCATCCAAGGGACGACCTAGGATAGAGTTAATGGTTGTATCTCCACCATTGCGACGATAGTGGTCATAGCTTTCTTCTGGGTCATCGAGCCAAGTCAAAAACATATACTCATGATTTCCTGACAAACAGATAGCCCCTTGATTATCCACTAAGTCCTTAACCATTTCTAGAACACGGCGACTATCCTCACCACGGTCAATCAAATCCCCTAGAAAAGAGTAACTGGGTCTGACCATCCCGGGTTTTGAGAAAGGTCTTCTAGCATTCCAGCTTTTTCCGTGGACATCTCCAATTACATAATAGTCTGTCATCTTATTTCTCCCTGTTTCTCAACAATTCTCTGGCTTGCGTCAGGGCTGCTTCCGTCACATCATCACCTGCCAACATTTTTAGCAACTTCCTCCACTCGCTCTTCAACCGTCAAAGAGACGAACAGTCGAAACTGTTGAATGCTCATTGCTAATCTTCTCAATAAAGAATTGATAATCCGCGATCGCAATCACTTGTGGTAAATGGAAATAGCCAGAACTTGACCATGTTGGCCAATCTTGTGAATCTTCTGTGCAATAGCCTGAGCTACACGACCTGAAACTCCTGTATCCACCTCATCAAAGACTATGCTGGTCTTACCCTCTTTTACGTGAAAAGGCAGATTTAATGGCTAGCATGAGACGAGACAATTTCCCCCACCGGACGCAACCTTGACCAAGGGTTTAAAGTCTTCACCGAGGTTGGTTGAAATGTAAAACTCAACCATTTCATTTCCTCACGACTGAATTTACCCTTGTTAAAACGAACCTGAAACTGAGCTTTTTCCCATATAGAGGTCTTGCAGTTCTTGTTTAATCTCTGCTTCGAGCTGCTGGGCCAAGTCATGACGAGCAGATGCAAGCTGACCTGCCAAGTCGACAAGATTGACTTCCAATTTTTTAAGCTCTGCTTCCATGTCCTCAGACGAAAGGTTATTACCTGTCAAGAGATTGTATTCTTCTGTAATCTTAGCAAAATAAAGCAAAAACATCATCTACAGTCCCACCATACTTACGAGTAATGGCATGAAGGAGGTCCAAAACGATTCTCGACATGCATAAGGCGATTACCATCAAAATCAAGGTCCTCAATGATTGCTTCCAAACGTTTGCTAATATCTTCTAAGACATAGTAGGTCTCAGACAGTGAGCTTGAAATTTCACGATATTCAAGATCATACTCTTCGACACTTTCCATGTCATTCATAGCTGAACGAACATTGGTCAGACTTGAAAAGTCTTCATTGTCCAACATTCTGTAGGCATTGGTCAACGTATCGGCTATATTTTTATGGTTGAGGAGTTTATCTCGCTCTTGATTGAGAGCCAAATCTTCTCCAGCCTGCAAGTTTGCTGCCTCAATCTCTGCCATTTGAAATTCAACATTTCGATACGAGCCTTGTGTTCCTGTTGATTTTTCTTGACTTCCAGAACCTGCTTGCGCATTTTTCGATAAGCATCAAAACTCGTTTGATAGGTTTCTTTCAAGTCCCAAAAAGCGACATCTCCAAATTCATCCAACATCTGGATATGAAGTTGAGGACGCATTAACTCTTCTTGGTCGTGCTGACTATGAATATCTACCAGATGTTGCCCCAATAGCACGCAAAACAGACAGATTGACCATCTGGCCATTGACACGACTGATACTCCGACCATTTTGCAAGATTTCCCGACGGATGATAATTTCATCCCCCATTTCCAAACCTTGCTCATCAAAAATTTCCTGTAAAAGGCGACTATTCTCAACTGGAGAAAAAGCCCCTCAATCTCTGCCTTTGGCGCACCATGACGAATAACATCTGTCGTAGCACGAGCTCCCAACATCATATTCATGGCATCACGATAATCGACTTCCCCTGCACCCGTTTCACCAGTCAGGACAGTCATCCCCTTTTTCAAAATTGAGGAAATAGCCTCAATAATGGCAAAGTTTTTTATCGAAATTTCAAGTAACATATAGACCTACCAATTTTTTACTTGTTCAAAGATTTCCTCAGCTAGACTTTCACTTCTGGCAATGACTAAAATCGAGCTATCATCAGCTAAACAGCTAAAAATCTTGTCAGCAAAAGTCTCGATTAACTGAGCTTTTACAAAAAGCCGTATTTCCTGGAATAACTTGTAGATTAATCATCTTGTCCATCAATTCTGCCGATTCGATATTGTCTTCAGCTAGTTGTAAACTTTTCACGATTGATTTTGGCAATTCATAGACATAGGTGTTGTCTCTCAAAGGAATTTTGACAATGCCTAGCTCTTTGATATCTCGTGATACCGTCGCTTGAGTGGCAGTGATTCCTGCCTCTTTCAAATGTTCTACGATTTCTTCTTGTGTACCGATTTGATAATCTGTCACAAATCGTCTAATTTTTTCAAGTCTCTCTTTTTTATTCATTTTTAAATTGACTATGCGCCCTCTCTACTACTTCTTCAATATCAGCAAGAACCTGATTGCTTGCTGACTCTTCTTTTTTCAAATACGCTAAAAACTCAATATTTCCATGACCGCCTTGGATGGGAGAAAAGTCCAAACCAAGAACTGAAAAGCCTTCCTCTACTGCCATAGCTGTGACAGATTCAAGGACATTCTGATGGATCTTGGCATCGCGAATGATTCCATTTTTCCCAATCTGCTCACGTCCTGCTTCAAACTGAGGCTTAACTAGAGCCACAACCTGACCTTGATCTGCCAAGACACGGTGCAAGGCCGGCAAAATAAGACTTAGGGAAATGAAACTCACGTCAATGCTGGCAAAGCTCGGTTCCTTTTCGAAATCGGTCTTTTCAGCATAGCGGAAATTGAACTGCTCCATGCTGACAACTCGCGGGTCCTGGCGTAGTTTCCAAGCCAACTGATTGGTACCAACATCAACTGCAAAGACTAACTCAGCACCATTTGCAACATGACATCGGTAAAACCTCCAGTAGAGGCACCGATATCAATCGTTGTAGCTCCTTCCACTGACAAATCAAAGACCTGCAAGGCCTTTTCTAATTTCAAACCACCACGGCTGACATACTTGAGTTTCTCCCCCTTGAGTTTTAGCTCGGTGTCATCTGGAATTTTTCTCTCACGGCTTGTCAAACCGTTCTCCATTAAGGACTGCTACGACTAGGCCAGCCATGACACCACGCTTGGCCTGCTCTCTCGTTTCAAACAAGCCCCTGTTTATAAGCTAGTACATCCACTCTTTCCTTAGCCATTGATTCTCAAACTTTCTACTACTTTTACGATCGATTCTGTTTCAAAGGGAACCTGCTGGGCAATTTCTTCTAATTTGGCATTAGCTTGATCCAAAGTCTGGTTACAAAAGTCAATAGCCTCTTCCAATCCCAACAAGGCAGGATAGGTTGATTTTTCTGCCTGTAGATCCTTTTGTGGTGTCTTGCCGATTTCCCTCAAAACTAGCTGTCACATCCAACATCGTCTCTGACCCTGAAAAGCAAGCCCAATCAATTCACCTACAGTTTTAAGTTTTGCCTGCATTTCAGGTGCCAATTCCGCAATGATAGCAGCTGCTTGGAAAGGAAAGGCTAGTAGTTTTTCCAGTTTTATTAGCATGAATGGTCTGAAGTTCTTCCAAAGACAAATGCTGGTGTTCACCCCTCCATGTCCAAAACCTGCCCTGCAACCATACCCAGACTACCTGAAGCAAGGGATAAGTTGGCAATCAAGTCTACCTTGATCTGACTTGGCAAATCTGCCTGCGCTATCAAGGCGTAAGGATCTAGGAACAAGGCATCTCCAGCCAAAATGGCCATAGCTTCACCGAATTTCTTATGGTTGGTCAAACGCCCTCGACGATAATCATCATCATCCATGGCAGGAAGATCATCGTGAATCAAGCTCCCTGTATGAATCATCTCCAAAGCCGCAGCCACCTGCGCATGTGCTGGTTTAATAGCCACCTGCAAGGCTTCCAAAAACTTCTAACAAGAGAAAAGGACGAATACGCTTGCCACCAGCATGAGATGGAATAGAGAACAGACTCTCGCAAACTAGAGGCAAACTGTTGGTCTCCATAAAAGTCTTCCAAGGCCGACTCGACAAGAGCTAATTTTTCTTGCTTTTTCATTCAAAAATCACTTTCTGTTCCATCTTCTTGCATGACCTTAACTAAGGTCTTTTCAGCTATGTCCAGCGTCGCTTGGAGTTCTTTTTGACAAGACCATACCCTTTTGAAAAGCAGCAATCGCATCTTCCAGAGCAATTTCACCATTTTCCAAACTTTGAACAATGGTCTCCAGTTCTGCTAGATTTTTCCTCAAATTTCTTTTGTTTTTGACATCTTTAACCTCTAATTCTACTCGACCATCTCGCATCAAAAGCGTCACTTGGTCTTTTTCTTCAAACTCTCAACCGAATCTACAACGGACTCTTCTTTTTTGACAATAGCATAACCACGCGCCACAATTCGACTGGTATCCAACATCAACAAGGCTTCTGAAAGTCGCTTCACTTCAGCAACCTTGGCATCATAAACCAGAGCCATTTGGCTACGGAGGAGCTTATCCAACTGGCCTAAACGGTCTTGATAGCGTTGGATTTTGGTAACAGGTGATAATTGTACCAGTCGATGTATCCTTGCTTGGACGACTTGTTTTGTTATCAGAAATCCGTGTTCGCAAACTTTGTTTCAAACGCAATTGCAGTTGATCCAAGCGTTGCAAACTAGCCATCATACAAGCGCTCTGGCTGTCTAAAGATAACAGAATGACTGCATTTTTTCAAAGCTTCTTGTTTCTTCGATAGGACATTTCGGACTGCTGTTGCCATTCGTTTTTCCTGATTTTGCAAATGAGCTAATAGATCCAACTTGGTCACAGGGGTTGCTAGTTCAGCTGCAGCTGTTGGCGTCGCAGCTCGTCTATCTGCCACAAAATCCGCCAAGGTCACATCTGTCTCATGTCCCACACTAGAGATAACTGGCAAACGAGACTCAAAAATAGCTCGTACCACAATTTCTTCGTTAAAGGCCCAGAGATCCTCGATGGAACCACCACCACGACCAATAATGAGCAAATCCAAATCGTCCCGTTGATTGGCACGCGCAATATTACGAGCAATTTCCTCCGCAGAACCCTCACCTTGAACCTTAGTCGGATAGAGGAGGATATCGACACCTCGAAATCGCCTGCTAACGGTCGTGATAATATCTCGAATAACGGCTCCACTGCGACTGGTTACTACACCAATTCTCTTAGAAAATTGGGGCAGAGGTTGCTTGAACCTCTCTTGAAACAGGCCTTCTTCTGCCAATTTTTTCTTGAGTTGTTCAAACTGAATCGCTAGCGCCCCAACCCCATCAGGCTCTGCCTTTTCAATGATAATGGAGTAGCTTCCACTTGGCTCATAGACCTGCACACGCCCAATCACATTGATCTTCATCCCTTCTTCCAGGTCGAAACCCTAATTTCTGATAAATTCCAGACCAGATGGTCGCTTGAATAACTGCATGGTCATCTTTTAGGGAGAAATATTGGTGAGTAGATCGTTTACGAAAAATTGGAAACTTGACTAGTTAAATAGACCCGTTCCAAGTAAGGGTCTTTATCAATTTCATTTTCGAGATACTTGGTCAAAGTTGTTACCGATAAATACTTTTTCCATCTCCACCTACTATTCATTTTCTTGCTCTTTCATGGGTATTATTATACCAAAAATATGCCTAAAAATCTCCATTTATGTACCATTATGAGGGAAAAATAGAAAAAGGAGGCAAGGCCTCCACATCTGATTATTTGCTGTTTCGAGCTTCTTCAAAAATCTTTTTCAATCTTGGTTGTCAACAGGGTCAATAGCCACGGTATTGTTGACCCTTCAGGAATGACGATATCAGCATAACGCTTGGTTGGTTCGATAAACTGATGATACATAGGTTTAACCACACCTAAGTACTGGTCAATGACGCTATCAAGGCTACGGCCACGCTCTTCCATATCACGCTTGATACGACGAATAATGCGCACATCATCATCTGTATCCACAAAAATCTTGATATCCATCAAATCACGCAGGCGCTTATCCTCCAAGACCAAAATCCCCTCAACGATAAAGACATCTTGAGGTTCTTGACGATAGGTCTTGCTACTTCGTGTATGCTCTGTATAGTCGTAAGTCGGAATGTCCACCGGACGCCCTGCCAACAATTCCTTAATCTGCTCGATCATCAAGTCTGTATCAAAGGCAAAAGGATGGTCGTAGTTGGTTTTGACACGCTCTTCAAAGGTCAAATGAGACTGATCCTTGTAGTATGAATCATGCTCAATCATGGAAATCTTTTCATCAGGAAAATGCGATAAAATGGCTCTTGAAACACTGGTCTTACCTCCACCAGAACCACCTGTCACTCCGATAATGATTGGTCTATTTTGCATGCTATCCTCCGTTTTTTTATCCGTCGTCTATTCTATCATAATTTTTGCAAAATTTATAGTCTGGTTTGAATAGTCTAGGGGAAACAACACTCCCTACACCCCAGTTAGATCAGCTAAAAACCTTCCTTGGCTTGTATAAATTGTCTCGCTTTTTCTAGAATAGCTAGTGATTTATCATCTTCAAAAGGCAGCTAATTCTTGTTCTGTTTGTTCGAGTTCGATAAAACGACCAAAGCGCACTTCTGCAGCCTCTTCTTGAGTTAGGAAAACTTTGACAAGGTCGCCTGTCCCAATCTCTAGAGGATGAAGAAAGTCCAATTGACCAGCCTCCACTTTTTCAGCAATTTCTTCCAAAGTAAGAGCATCTTCTAGTTGCAAACCAGCTGCACTAGTACGTGTTAAGTGAGACATATGGGCCGCATAACCCAATTTTTCTCCCAAATCAACAGACAAGGTACGGATGTAAGTCCCCTGCTGCATTTTCACACGAAAAAGTAAAACGTGCTAGATTCCCTCATAAGAAATCGGACTTGTCCGCTCAAATTGATAAATGGTCACCTGACGTTCTGGACGCTCCACTTCTTGGCCAGCACGCGCATACTCATAAAGCTTACGACCATTGACCTTGACAGCTGAATACATAGGTGGAATCTGGGTAATAGGCCCAGTCAGACTGGCGATTGCTTCATCAACAAGCTTTTCATCCAAGGGCGATAAAACAGGTGTCTCTGCGACCACTTCCCCACTAGCATCCTCAGTCATCGTGGAATAGCCGAGAGTGATTTCCCCTTCATAGACCTTGCCCTCGTCCTGCATAAACTCGACCATCCGTGTCGCCTGCCAACCGCAATGGGCAAAAACACCCACTACATCCGGATCCAAGGTCCCACCATGACCAATCTTCTTGGTTCCCAAAATCTTACGCAGCTTAAAAACCGCATCATGCGAGGTCATCCCCGCTTCTTTTTTTAAGTTGATAATACCGTTCATGTTTGCTTTCTACTCCCCCTTCAGCGCTTCAAACTTGGCTTTCATGGTTGGATTTTTCCGGGTCAATTTTTTGACGGAAACATCTTCCAATTTGTTGTTTGCAAGGCGGAGTTGGTTTTCGGATGTTGTTAGGAACTTCTTAACCTCTTCCATGCGTTTGATAGCCTTATCAATTTCATCAATTGCCTTACCAAAGTTGGTCGAAGCCGAATTATAGTTCTTAGCAAAAGCCAGCTTAAAGGCATCCAAGTCTTCCTCAAAATGAGTGATGTCAATGTTTTGTTCACGGACAAGTGCCAACTCTTGCTTGTATTTCAAAGAATTGAAAGCCGCATTACGTAAGAGACCAATCAACTGGATAAAGAATTGAGGACGAACCACATACATTTTTTCATACTCGTGACTGACGTCAACAATCCCTGTGTTAAAGTAGTCGTTATCGGCCTCAAGCATAGTTACCAAAACAGCATATTCGCAGTTCTTTTCACAACGGTCCTTGTCCAATTCCTTATAAAAATCTGCATTCTTGTGCTTCTTCTCTGTTCCGTCCGCTTCATTTTTCATCTCAAACATGATGGAAATAATTTCGACCCCATTTTCATCACATTCACGGAAGATAAAAGTCCCCTTTGGAACCACGCGCAGAGACCTTGTTATCCTTCTCAAAGTAAGATTTGGAAATGCAAAACTACGGACCTTGTTAAACCTCACTCTCTGCGTAGTGTTCCAGACTTTTCCCCGATAGCTTTTTGTAGATTGTTGGGCTTTGAAATTCTTATAAAATTCGACTTGTTCACTGGCTGCTTTGAGCTGAGCTTCATAGTTTTGTTTAACTGAAGCAAGAGAGAGTTCGTTTTCTTTTTCTTGCAAGAGAAGCTGATTTTTAACCTGGTCTCGTTCTTTTTCTAGGTCGGAGAGGGTCTTCTGTAGTTGATTTTTCATGCTCCAAACGCAAGGTGGCCAATTGGTTTTCCAAGGCCTGCACTTCCTTGTCTTTTGCTAATAAAGCCCTGATGGCTTGTCTGTTCAACCCTCTTTCTTGGCCAATTCTTTTTCTGTATCAAAGTTTTTTGGATTTGACTCTGTAATTGCGCAATTTCTTGGTCTTTTTGAGCTAGTTTAGACTGTTGTTCATTCATGGCCTTTTGCTCAGCCAAAGCCAGTTCCCGCTTCATGCGATCGTGCAATTCCTTATCAAACTCTGCTGTTCTCACTTGGGACAGAAGTTCGGCATACTGACTCTCATTTACTGTAAAGACTTCCCCACAGTTGGGACATTTGATTTCGTTCATATCGTTCCTCTTCTGAGACTTCTTTAACCATTATATCATGCCTGAGGGAAAAATCAAAAACAGTGAGTCGAAACCCACTGTTTATCTTCTTTTACTTTAAATCCAGGCCAAGCGCAAATCTTCGATCAAATCATCTACATTTTCAAGTCCGATTGACTAAAACGAATTTGGTTTGGTGTGACGCCAGCTGCTTCCAGGTCTTTTTCTGACAATTGACCATGAGTTGTTGTAGCTGGATGGACAACAAGAGATTTAGCATCTGCTACGTTTGCAAGGTCAGAAAAGATTTCTAAATGATCAATTACCTTGCGAGCTTCTGCCTCCCCACCTTTGACATGGAAGGTAAAGATTGAGCCCACGCCTTTTGGCAAGTATTTCTCAGCCAAAGCATGGTAAGGACTATCTGCAAGTTTTGGATAGTTTACCTTTTCTACCTTAGGATGGTTGACAAGAAAATCAACAATTTTCTCAGCATTTTGCACATGGCGTTCCACACGAAGTGAAAGGGTTTCAAGTCCTTGGAGCAAGAGGAAGGCATTAAATGGCGACAAGGCTGCACCTGTATCACGGAGCATTGAACACGGACAGCGATAATAAAGGCTGCCGCACCTACATCACGAGTATAGCTCAAGTTGTGATAACTTGGATCCTCGTCAACAAATTGAGGGAATTTTCCTGAAGCCGCCCAGTCAAAACGCCCACTATCGACAATCACTCCACCAATAGTCGTACCATGACCCCCGATAAACTTAGTCGCTGAGTGAATAGCAATATCGACACCGTGAGAAAAGACATTAATCAAATAAGGTGTAGCAAAGGTATTATCCGAAACGAGTGGAATCTGGTGTTTATGCGCAATCTCAGCCAATTTTTCCAAGTCAGGAATGTTTATCAAGGGATTCCCCAAGGTTTCAATCAAGACAAGCTTGGTATTGTCATTGATAGCTGCTTCCACTTCTTCCAAATTATCTACATCCACAAAGGTTGTTGTGATCCCATAACGAGGAAGGGTTTCTTTCAAGAGATTGAAGGTTCCACCGTAAATAGTTGATGCTGACACTACATGATCACCAGCATGGGCAAGTGCCAAAATCGTATAAGTAACCGCGGCCATACCTGATGCTGTTGCAAGAGCTCCAACACCCACCCTTCAAGGGCAGCAATTCTTTTCTTCAAAAGCAGCCGTTGTAGGATTGGTGATACGAGTATAAATGTTCCCTGGTTTTCTCAAGGCAAACAAATCGGCACCTTCCTGCGTGTCATCAAAAACAAAGGATGTTGTTTGATAAATCGGCACGGCACGAGACTTAGTTGCTGGATCAACTACTTGCCCAGCATGCAATTGTAAGGTTTCAAATTTTAAATCACGAGTCATAAAAACGACCTCCAAAATAGTTTGATTAAAGATATTGCATCTTCAGGTATAGCTTATAAATATCAGTTTTCTATATTTTGATATAAGAAATAGCTATTACTCTATTTTAACGAAAAAGCACGACTCAATCGTGCTCAGTTTCTTAATCTACATAAGTATCTTCGATTTTATTGAGGAAGGCATATGGAAGACCCATCAAGACACCACCGCCAATCAAGTTTCCAACGAAGGTTACACCCCAGTGACGAAGCATATTTCCAACACCGAAGTTAGCAATTGAATCAGCAGCAACACTGAATTTCACAATCGCGAAAGAAGCAAAATTCGCCGCAATCGTGCTCGTTTGTTAAGAATACAAACATGTAAAATCGCTGATAAAACAAGTCAAAAGTTTGGCCCACCATCTTTGACCAAAACAAATGAAAGAATCGCAATATTTACGAAAATATTTGCTAAAAATCCCTCAAGCAAGATTAATTCATTGGAACGGCCTAACTTCATCTCTACAACCCCAGAGATAAAACTATCATGAGTCAGATTTGCATAGGCTGCTGAGTGGGCAAAGCCCCAACCTGCTATTAAAGCTCCGATAAGATTGAACAAGGTACAGTAAAGTAAAATCTCAGCTGTTTTTCTCCAAGAGATTTTTTTCAAGAAACTACCAGCAGTCAAGAACATCATGTTTGATGTTACCAACTCAGCATTCAAGAAAACAATGTAGGCCAAGCCCCAAGCAAAAGACAAATGGGAAGAGGAAGCGTCCACTACCTGGTGCAATTTTATTAATCAAGTCAGCCCCAACTGCACCAGCAGCAGTACTGAAGGTTAAAAATGCACCTGCGAGACATAGAATGAATCGCATACTTAAATTTACTTTGACTATAAAGACTTTTCCTTCTTCTTGCAAGCAAATTCAATCTTTGAGATAAATTCTGAAGAAACCATAATAAACTCCTAAAAATACCTGATAATTATATCACAAACTTTCAATATTAGGAAGCGTTTTCTGTATTTTCATAACAGTTTATTTTGAAATTCAATCTATAAAAATCAGTAAAACCTAAGATTTTACTGATTTATCTTTACAACGTTGTTTATATGGTTGATTGAAAGCTGTTAGAATTTCTTCAGGGTTTGTGAATAGTCTTTGTATCTTTCAGGTCACCTTTACGATAATACGTTCTGTCGCATCATAGTCAACACAGGTTACAAGTGTGATTTCATCAACTCCGGTACGGTCATCAATCTCATCAACGCGATCTGGAGTCACATGCTTCACTTCACGGATTTCATAGGTATAAACTTTATCCTTATCAGTAAGATAAATTTTCATCCCATTTTTAGCGCGTGATAATGGAGAAAAGAGCATTTGGCTGGCGTTTTCCGCCGTGAAGATGTGATGGCTCGCAAGGGTATAGTTTCCTTTCCCCATCACTTGATCACGCTTCATTGTACCGGCTCCATAGAAGAGATTGACATTATCAAGCCCTTTAAAAATAGGCAAGTTAATTTCTACCTCAGGGACAGCAATTCCACCGATAACTGGCAATTTTTGCGAATCCCATTGTGAGGACAAGACAGCTTCTGACGAGATGGCTTTTACGGAATCAAAGTCAAAAATTCCCTTCTGTATCTTGATTTTCTTCCAATTTTTCTTTTTGATACAGCTGACTTGGTATTTATTGGTATTCCAAAACCATGAGACATATCACGAATTTTTGAATTGAAAATCAAAGCTATTGGACAAGATGATTAAGAATCCTGCCAAGATATTGATTAGTAAATTTTACGGTTTGTTTTTCTTTTTATTCTTTTTATGAGACATTATGCTTCACCTTCTGTTTCGTTTTTCTGTCCCAACTTCTTCTTTTTCTTCAGCTGCAACCGTAGTAAAGGTTACAATTTTAGCATCTTGATTCAGGCGCATCACTTAACTCCCATAGTTGAGCGACCTGTTTGTGAAATATTGGCAACATTGGTTTCGAATCATGACACCAGTATCAGTGATAATCATCAAATCTTCATCGCCTTTAACGGTCATAAGACCAGCAAAGAGAACCGTTCTTTTCTCTGTAATCTTAGCGGTTTGCATCCCCTTTACCACCACGACCTTTAGTTGGATATTCGGTCGCAACTGTGCGCTTACCATAGCCCTTTTCTGTGATGATAAGAACCTCGTCCTGGTCTGTAATCACACTAGCACCAACAACTGTGTCTCCGTCACGAAGGTTAACACCTTTCACACCAGTGGCGATACGACTCATACCACGAACGGCTGATTGATTAAAGCGAACTGAATAACCAAACTTTGTACCAATGATAATATCCGTGTCCTCTTCTGTCAGCAAGACATTAATCAACTCATCTTCATCCTTGAGGTTCAAAGCCTTGAGTCCATTCTGACGAATATTAGCAAATTCCTTAACGCTGGTTCTCTTCACAATACCATGACGGGTTGTGAAGAAGAGATAAGCATCATCACTACGTTCAGACTCAACATTGATGATGGTCTGGATACTTTCACCTTCATCTAATTTCAAAAGATTGATGATTGGCAAGCCCTTAGCTGTACGACCATACTCAGGAATTTCATAGCCTTTCAGGCGATAGACGCGTCCTTTATTTGTGAAGAAGAGCAGGTGATCATGGGTGCTAGTCGACACTAACTCACGAACAAAATCGTCATCCTTAACGCCTGTCGCCTGGACACCACGACCACCACGTTTTTGGAGCAGTGAATTCTCCTTGATCCAAACGTTTGATGTAGCCTTTTGTTAGAAAGTGTAATTAAGACATCCGATTCTTCAATCAAATCTTCATCTTCAAGAGTCAAGACTTCTCCACCATCAACTCTGTACGACGATTATCTCCAAACTTACGCTTAACTTCATCCAATTCATCTTTAATGATTTGAGAAACACGTTCAGGCTTAGCTAGAATATCTGCTAAATCTGCAATCAGAGCCAAGAGGTCATCATACTCAGACTGAATCTTATCGCGTTCCAAACCTGTCAAACGACGAAGACGCATATCTAGAATAGCCTGACTTTGACGTTCAGAAAGCTTAAACTTACTCATCAACTCAGCTTTAGTGCTTCCGCATCCGTTTCCACTAGCACGGATGACATGAATCACTTCGTCGATATGGTCTAGCGCAATCAAGAGACCTTCTAAGATATGAGCACGCGCTTCTGCTTTTTCCTTATCAAAACGAGTACGACGAACAACCACTTCTTTTTGGTGCTCGATATAAGCATCCAAAATCTGACGAAGGGACAAAATCTTCGGTACACCATTTTGGATAGCAAGCATATTGAAACCAAAGTTGGTTTGCATCTGGGTCATCTTGAAGAGATTATTAAGGATAACATTGGCTGAGGCATCGCGCTTAACTTCAATAACAAATCGAACACCTTCACGGTTTGATTCATCACGAACTGCTGTAATACCCTCAATGCGTTTTTCCTGAACCAAACGAACAATATGCTCATGCACCTTTGTTTTATTGACCATATAAGGAAATTCTGTTACAACAATACGCTCACGGCCAGTCTTAGTTTCTTCAATTTCAGTACGAGAACGAAGGACAATAGAACCTTTACCTGTTTCGTAGGCCTTATGAATACCTGATTTCCCCATAACAAGAGCACCAGTTGGAAAATCTGGTCCAGGCAGGACTTCCATCAAGTCCTTAGTGGTCACTTCAGGATTGTCCATGACCAACTTCACTGCATCAATGGTTTCACCAAGGTTATGAGGTGGAATATTGGTTGCCATCCCAACCGCAATACCAGTTGCTCCATTAACCAAAAGATTAGGAAAACGTGCTGGCAAGACCAAGGGTTCACGTTCATTGGCATCATAGTTATCAACGAAGTCAACAGTATTTTTATTGATATCACGAAGCATCTCTAGAGCAATCTTGCTCATACGTGCCTCAGTATAACGCTGGGCGGCAGCACCATCACCATCCATGGAACCAAAGTTCCCATGACCATCTACAAGCATGTAACGGTAACTCCACCATTGAGCCATACGGACCATGGCTTCACAGATAGAGAAATCCCCGTGTGGGTGATATTTACCCATGACATCCCCTGTAATACGAGCAGATTTTTATGTGGTTTGTCTGGAGTAACTCCCAATTCATTCATTCCAGTAGAGAATCCGACGGTGAACAGGTTTCAGCCATCTCAGAACATCAGGAAGGGCCCGCGCTACGATAACACTCATGGCGTAATCGATAAAACTCGTCTTCATCTCCTTTGTCAGATTGACATTCACTAAATTTCTATCCTGCATTAATAAATGCCTCATTTCACTATTAGTGATTAACTATATTATACCATAATGTCCGCCATATTTCAGATATCTAAAAATCACTAAAACGTTTTACATCAAGAACTGAAATGTATATCCGTGACAAAAGCTTTTCAAAAGTGATAAAATTGAAGTAACTGGGGAAATCCCTGAACAAAATTAAGGAGATGTTTCTAGAATAATGACTTCAACTAAACAACACAAAAAGTTATCCTTGTCGGTGATGGTGCTGTAGGTTCTTCTTACGCTTTTTGCACTTGTTAACCAAGGAATTGCACAAGAGCTTGGAATTATCGAAATTCCACAATTGCATGAAAAGCTGTTGGTGACGCCCTTGACCTTAGTCACGCCCTTGCCTTTCCACTTCACCTATCTATGCAGCTCAATACTCTGACGTGCAGACGCTGACCTTGTTGTAATCACTGCAGGTGCGCCCTCAAAACTGGGTGAAACTCGTCTTGACCTTGTAGGTAAAAACCTTGCTATCAACAAATCAATCGTAACTCAAGTTGTTGAATCAGGGTTTCAAAGGTATCTTCCTTGTTGCTGCTAACCCAGTTGACGTCTTGACTTACTCAACTTGAAATTCTCGGATTCCCTAAAGAACGCGTTATCGGTTCAGGTACTTCACTTGACTCAGCTCGTTTTCCGTCAAGCATTTGCTGAAAAATTAGATGTTGATGCTCGTTCAGTGCACGCCTACATCATGGGTGAACACTGGTGACTCTGAGTTCGCTGTTTGGTCACATACTAACATCGCTGGTGTAAACCTTGAAGAATTCCTTAAAGACACTCAAAATGTTCAAGAAGCTGAATTGATTGAATTGTTCGAAGGTGTTCGTGATGCAGCTTACACAATCATCAACAAAAAGGGGCAATATACTCACGGTATCGCAGTAGCCCTTGCTCGTATTACTAAAGCAATCCTTGACGATGAAAACGCAGTACTTCCACTTTCAGTATTCCAAGAAGGTCAATACGCAGTTAAAACGTCTTTATCGGTCAACCAGCTGTTGTAGGTGCACATGGTATTGTTCGTCCAGTAAATATCCCATTGAACGACGCAGAAACTCAAAAATGCAAAGCATCTACAAAGATTGCAAGTCTATCATTGACTGAAAGCGTCGAAAAACCCAGAATTCAAGCTGCTTCTAAAAACTAATTTAGATAGTAATAACTCCTTGAGTCATCAGGGAGTTATTTTCTATCTGTATTTGAACCAAAACATTTTATGAAGTTTACGTTAAAAACAACATAACTTTAAAAGCTATCATGTCACAGTTTGGGCATAAATCCGAAAACTACCAATTAGATCTATACTCACGTTACAAAAAGGTCTGAAGCAAAGCAGTACTTGACGCACTTGATACCGTCCCATTAAATCAGAAAGAAAGTTTTGCCCCTTTTGCCCCCTAAACAGAGCCCATCATACAGGCTAGAAAGCTTGATATGATAGGCTTTTTCATTTTTGATTAGCGTACTGTGCGGATACGCATTGTGTTTGTACGAACAGCTTCTCCAACTGGTACACCAGCTACGATAACGATATCGTCACCAGATTGTGCAAGTCCTGCTTCAACTGCTTTACGTTCAGCGATTTCGAACATATCGTCAGTTGAAGATGGAGCATCTGTCAACATTGGGATAACACCCCAGTTCAACATCAATCCACGTTCTGTCAATTCGTCGAATGTCAATGCCAAGATATCAGCATTTGGACGGTATTTAGAGATCAAACGTGCAGTGTGACCTGTCTTAGTAAGAGTTACAACCAATTTGATATCCATTGAGTTAGTAGCATCTTTAACAGCTGGAAGCCATTACTTCTGTCTTAGAGTTACGTTCAAAATGAATCTGAGTTCGTACGTCCGTATTCGTTAAGAAGAGTTTGAGCGTTCTTGTCGATTGTAGCCATTGTAGTTACTGACTCAAGTGGGTATTTACCGTTTGCAGACTCACCTGAAAGCATTGTAGCGTCAGTTCCATCGATAACAGCGTTAAATACGTCTGATACTTCTGAACGAGTTGCACGTGGTTTTTCAGTCATTGTTTCAAGCATGTTTGTTGCAGTGATAACAACTTTACCTGCAGCATTGACTTTAGTGATGATCATTTTTTGGTAAACTGGAACCATTTCAAATGGTACTTCGATACCCATGTCACCACGAGCGATCAGCGATACCGTCAGCAGCTATCCATGATTTCATCCAAGTTGTCGATACCTTGTTGGTTTTCGATTTTAGCGAACAATTGAACATGTCCATTTCCAGTTTCTTCACAGATTGCACGAACTTCGTTGACGTCTTTTGCAGTACGTACGAATGAAATCGCGATGAAGTTGATACCTTGTTCTAGACCGAAGCGGATATCATCGTTATCACGATCAGCAAGAGCTGGGAAAGGAATTTTAGTGTTAGGGATGTTAACACCTTTTTGTTTAGCAATTACGCCATCGTTTTCAACTTCAACTTCAAATTCACGAGTTGCATCATCTTTAGCAACCACACGAAGACCAAGTTTACCATCATCAACCAAAACTTGACGACCAACTTCAACATCATCATAGATATCAAGAGCACCAGCAACGTTCAATGCAATCACATCACGAGTTGATTTGATTCCTTGTTTAGTCGCAACACGGATTTTCTCACCAGTTTTGTATGAATACTCTTTAGCTTCACCTTCGAACAATTCTGTACGGATTTCTGGTCCTTTTGTATCAAGAAGGAAACCAACTTTTTTACCTGCAAGTTTTTCTGCAAGTTTAACAGTTGCCATACGCTCACCTTGTTCTTGGTGGTCACCGTGTGAGAAGTTGAAACGGAATGTGTTAGCACCAGCTTCAATCAATTTAGCAATGTTTTTAGCTGAAGCTTCAACATCAAGTTTTTCACCCCAGTATCCGTCATCACCAAATTTTTACCACCACGGATTTCTACCGCAGGTCCCAAAGTTGCAACGATTTTTACACGTTTATTCATGATTTTTGTGACTCCTTTTATATATATGACCTTTTTGGTCTTATTAACTGAAATGTATAAATTATGACAAGCTCTTATTCAAGCTAGATAGCTCAAGGTCAGCCTTATGTGGGTTGTTAACCACAATCTTACCATCTGCAGTGAGGCTAAACAATGCTCCTTCTTCTGCAGTTCCAAGAATTGGATTTTCAACCATTTTCTCGTTACGGATACCAACCGCAACACCACCGATACCTTCTTTAAGAAGTTTTAACAGCATGAGCACCCATACGTGATGCCAAAACACGGTCACGAGCAGTTGGAGAACCACCACGTTGAGACTGTCCAAGTTCTGTTACACGAAGGTCGCTTGTATCCCCCAGCCTTCTTTTAGTACCAAATTCAGCTGCTGACATCACACCTTCTGCAAGACGATGATGTTGTGTTTTTACCACACTCATAACCACATTTAATGCTCTCTACGATATCTTCAATCTTGAATTCTTCTTCAGGAATGATAATTTCATCAGCACCAGTTGCAATACCAGCCCAAAGAGCGATATCACCAGCGTTACGTCCCCATGACTTCAATAACAAAAGTACGACGGCGACTCTGATGATGTATCACGGATCTTATCGATAGCATCCATAGCAGTTGCTAACCGCTGTGTCAAAACCGATTGTGAAGTCAGTACCAACGATATCATTATCGATTGTACGGAAGACCGATAGCTGGAAGCCATGTTCAGTCAAACGCATAGCACCGTGGTAAGATCCATCACCACCGATAACAACCACACCTTCAATTCCGTGTTTTTCAATTGCTCCAATCCCTTTAAAGTTCTGCCCTTCAAGTTGAGCGAACTCTGGGTAACGAGCTGGGTGAAAGGAAAGTACCACCACGAGAAATGATGTCCTCACTGAAGCTGCATCTAGGGATGAATTTCACCGGCAACCATACCAGCATATCCGTCATAGATACCAAACACTTCCATTCCTTCTGAAATTGCTTGACGAACAACTGCACGGATAGCAGCTGTTCATACCGGGGCGTCTCCACCACTAGTCAAAACAGCAATACGTTTCATATTGGTTATGCTCCTTTTTCTTTTAACATTCTTACTGATTATACCACATTTTACGTTGAAAATTCTTCTATTTTTCCGCAATCTTTGCTGATAAATCGTTTTCATAACGATTTCATTTCAATTCTCGCTTCTAATTCATTGGATTTAGCTACAAAATGATGGTGAAACGATGGTTTTCTGTTCCTCTTCATACCTGATGATGACTGGGATTGGGCCTTTATATTGGTCTAAAATTCTCGAAATTTCTTGATCCGAGTCATGATTTTTCACCTGTATCCAAAAGCGTTCAGCAACTGCTTCTCTTATTTCTTGTGCAATCATTTGCAGACGACCATCACGTGACTGGATTTTTCCTTTTATATAGTAGAAGGCTCCCTTCTCTTACTTCCTGTCCAACCTGTCGATATAAATCTGAAAAGGGGTAACATCCAATTTTTCTTACTGTCATCCACCTGTAAAGAAAGCCATATTTTTCACCCTTTTGGTACGAATTACTTTTTATCTTTCTGAATTTCAACCAATATAATAGAGTGACTATTTTCTGACAAATTTCCGATTGGTGTAATCGGATAAATAGCCTTACTTGCAATAGCTTGTAGGGATGTTTTGCTAACTCCTACTCCTTAAAAGCTCTTGTTCCATATAGAATTTTTCTTGTTCTGTCCAATCTTCCGATTCCTGCCAACTATAAATAGTATCTCCAAACAAACTTCCTAACTCTTTCACAAATTCAAATAGATTAACTAAATTATTGAACACTTTTTGACGATTTTTCAAATGAATCGAAAAGACCAACTTTTACCAAAGGTTCTAGCAGAGGTAGTTTCAGATAATTCTCAGGTAATTTTGAGCTATAAAATCTTCAATGTTAGAATAAGGTCGATGTTCGATAATCCAAAGCGCCAAATCCTTGCTGAGCCCCTTAATCGATTTCAAACCTAGATAGATAGACTTGTTGGCAATTTTATCGTGATAGGGAATGGTATTGATGGACAATGGGGCTACTTCAAAACCTGCTTCTAAGGCATCTGTTACATAATCACTGTTGGAAGAATTCAACATGACCTGATAAAAAATGGCTGGATAATGTGTTTTGAAATAAGCCAACTGGAAGGCCAAGGCTGAGTAGGCATAGGCGTGAGATCTATTAAATCCATAACCTGCAAACTTCTCCATGACATCAAAGACCTGCTCTGCCTTTTCCGCAGTATGACCAGCATCTAATGAACCTTGAATAAAGGCTCTCATCTCATGCATAGCAGAGGCATCCTTTTACCCATAGCTCGACGCAAAATATCGGCTTTCCGAGACTAAATCCAGCAAAACGCTGAGCAACCTGCATAACCTGCTCCTGATAGAGCATAATGCCACAAGTTGGATAGCCAAAATATCCTCCAGCGCTGGATCTAGAACAGTCACTTCTTCCTGCCCATGCTTTCTTGCCACAAAATTATTGATATAGTCACTAGCACCTGGTCGATTTAGGGAAGTAGTTGCTACGACATCTTCAAAACAGACAGGTTGCACACGTTTGAGCAGGCGAATAGCACCAGGTTGTTCAAATTGAAAGATACCTTTTGTATTACCAGAGGCAAAAGAGATAGAGTTGCTTTTGTCTTCCAAATCTATTTTCTTCAATTTTAAGTGAATATCTTCTGTTTCTGCAAGTAATTTCTTGCATCTTCTGGACAAAGGTCAAATTTCGCAATCCCCAGAAAGTCCATTTCAAAAGTCCACTTGCTTCGACTCCATGAGCATCATACTGAGTCAGTGGAATTTCATCACCATGCTTTAGTAGGGATATAGTCCGTCAAATCTTGGCTCACTAATAACAACACCCGCCACGCATGGACCGAGGTTTGTCTTGGATAGCCCTCTATCTTGCAAGCAATCTCAAAAGGCTTTTTGGTATTCTAACTTACTATTTATGTTGCTGACGAGAGGTGGGTGCCTCAGTAGGCCGACTTGAGATTGTCACGAAAACTGATTTTTCTTAGTAATGCAGATAATTCATACTCAGGTACACCAAAGCGCTTCAAAACATCACGTAAAGCTTGCTTTTGGCCCCAAAAAGTGAGAGTAACGATTTGCGCCGCATGTTTACTGCCATATTTATTACCAACATATCTGATAAAATCTGGACGATAAATATCTGGAATATCAATATCAATATCAGGCATGGTATAGCGTTCCACACGATTAAGGAAACGTTCAAAAATCAGATTTTTCTCTACTGGTCAATCCCTGTAATGTCTAAAAGCATAGGAAACCAAGCTACCAACCGCAGAACCCGTCCCATTCCCATATAATAGCCATTCGAACGTCCAAAACGCAACAAATCCCAGACAACCAAGAAATAATCATCAAAGCCCATATCATGAATAACAGCCAATTCTGTCTAGACGAGTCTTGATATTCTTTACCAGTTAACCCCTTCTGAGCAAGCCCCAATTCAGCACGTTCTCTCAATTCTTCTACTGCTGGCCTAGCTGGATTAAAACGAGGCAATTTTAAACTAGTATCCAAGTCATAAGAAATACCTGAAATAAGCTTTTTCTAAGTTTTCCAGAGCTATTTGAGAAAACGTTCTTGAATAGTTTCTCTAAAGAACTTGCTGATATAAAGACATCTTGTCCTCGAGCGCAAAGGAACTTCTGAGCGGTAGATTCTCTTTAATCGCTGTTAACACTTGCAGAACTTCTCTATCCCTGCTTTCAAAGGCATTGACCCTATAGAGAGGTAAGATAGGATGAGAAAATTCGCTTGCCAGTGTTTCCGGGTAAACACCTCATAGTAATCACAGCCTAGATTGAGCGACTCAAGCTCTTCAAAATGAGGCACAATCACTGCAATATCCTCTAAGTACTGAGATAGAACTGACCAATTTTTCTCCCCCTGCATCTTAGCTGTTGAGAGCTTCATCAACTGCTGATAGCCCACTACAGACAGAGCTAAACAGCGCTGATTCACATCTTTATCATCTACAAGCACATCTAGCTTTCTAGAGCCCCTAATAAAGGATGAATGCCATATGTAACCTCTAGAAAGTCAAAAGCGCCATAAAGATTGTCAATATCATCATAGCCAAATGAGTGTAGCCATATTCTTTTGCTACTCTCACATACTTGTCGATCGAAATGGCACTCTCCATAAAACTCATAGACTGTTTTTGTATCTAGTTGTGCGATCAATTTACACTTCTCCTCTATCGTTTTCACTATATTATACCATTTTTCAAAAGATAAAGAAAAGAACCTGAGATAGTAAACTCAAGTTCTTTTTCTTTATCTGATTGCAAGTTATCATCTAATGAGAATCAAAATGATTATTCTTCATCTTCTCTTTTCTTACGAGCAATCAATCCGAATCCACTCAATACTCCTAGAAGTCCAAGTGCTTTTGCTAAGCTGGCGTTTGCTTCTGTACCTGTATTTGGAAGTTCACGTTGACCATCCATATATTGAGGCGTAGAAGGAGCTTCTGGTTGAGCTGGAGTTGTTGGAACTCCATTATTGTTTCCGTTGTTATCTCCATTATCTGCTGGTGTTACAGGTTTTGGGTTTCTGGATTAGGTTCCGGCTAGGCTCTGGTTTAGGAGCTGGAGCTGGTTGTGGAGATGGAGCAGGATTTGGTCCTGGGTAAGGAGTTGTTTGGTTTTAGGATCATTTGGTACATAATTAATTGGTGTATCCTTCGTTTGGATCTCCGGTACATTAGGTACTTCATATCCTTTTGTTGGATCATTTGGGTCCACTGGTTTCCAATGGTTGACCTTTCTGGATCTACAGGGATAAATCCCTGCGTACATAAGGTACTTTTGGTTTATCTGTTCTGGTTTTGTTGGATCTGTTGGATCGTTTGGATATGGAGTCGGTGGAACTTGATTTTGTCCCTCCGGTAATTTTGGAATCCATGATCCAAGTTTATCGTAAACGACTGTTTCAGTAATGTTTTACACCTGCTGTTGCTTTAACATCTTGTCGAGATGATTCAATATCTCCGCCACGAGCGATGTATCCATCAACTTTTAGGTAACTTGTTACCATCTAAGATAGTATCGTCATCCTCTACTGTCCAGTCACCGTAAGTAATCTCTCCAGTTACTAGGTTAACTTTAGCGCTACGTTTGAACTTGATCGTTTCAGTGTGAGTAGCTGCTACTTCTTTTCCATTGCGATCTACATAAGTGATTGTACGAGGTTGCAGAAGATTCTGTAACTAGATCTTTCACTGTTTCAGTGCCATACTGGACTGTTTGGATCTTCAGGGAATACTGGTTTTTCCTGGTTCTGGTGTAGATGGTGTTACTGGTCTTAATGGATTATTTGGTCCTACTGGTTTAGTTGGATCAGTTGGAACCATTGGTTTTGTCAGGGCTGTTTGGATCTGTAGGGCACGATAAGTGGAGTAACCTTGACGTTGAAGATTTGATCTTATCTTTATCCTTGTCGAATACTCTATCTTTATCTACTGAAGGGTAATCGTTGCTTGTTACAACGTAACCTTTCTTAACAAGTTCTTTAATCTTGCTTTCTACTTCACCAGACTTAGTAAATTTAGATCCTGAATCACCTTGATCTACTACTGAATCAGATACTACTTTACCATTATTATCTACGAAAGTTAGTGATAGCTTTTTGCTTATCATTTTACATAGTAGATTGAGTGTATCTGTACCTGGATTTTATTGGTACTGGTGGTACTTCATATCCTTTAGATGGATCTTTTTGGATCTACTGGTTTCAACAGTACAAGTGGGTTATTTGGTCCTACTGGTTTAGTTGGATCTGTTGGCACTTCATGGTGTTGTTCCCGGGATATGCGGAATCACTGGTACTTTCGGACTATTTGGATCTTGTGGATCTGTTGGTTTCGTTGGACTTGGTGGTACAACTTTACCTGGATCTTTAGGATCATTATCGTATGGTGTTGGAGTTGGTGGTGTTACACCCTCTGGTACTTTCGGTACAATTCTTCCAACTGGTACGTAAACAACTTTGATGTTTTCATCTTTAGAGTTTTCAGTTAAGTTTTCTGTAGCTTCAACATCTTTTTGAGACGCATCTTTCAGAACATATCCTTTAACTACTGGTGATGTTACTTTATCAAATGTAGTATCGTTGTTTACTGGAGTCCATTTACCGTATTCGATAGTACCTGTTACAAGATTAATCTTAGCTTCACGAGTAAATGTTGCTTGTCAGTTGCTTTATCTGCTACTTCTTTATCTGTGCATCTTCTACATAAGTTATTGTACGAGTAACGTGTTTAGTCGTATTTAAGTTGTCGATTAACTCTTTCGTCCATTTTGGTCCATCTGGATTATTTGGATCGATTGGTTTACCTGGTTCTGGTTTGTTTGGATCGTTCGGGTTAGTTGGGTCAAATGGTTTAATTGGCTCAACGTGTGGTGTTAATACTACAGTGTATTCTTGATCAACTGATTTATCTTTATCGAAGTTTCCGTTGTTATCTTTACCGTAGTTGTTGCTTACTAGATCATATCCTTTAGCGATTAACTTAGCAATTTCTGTAGTTACTTCTGTGGCTTTCGTTAATGGCTCACCTGATTTACCAGTTTTCATCGATGTTGTTAACACCTGGAATTGGGTTTCCACTTAGATCTACAAATTTAGTTACTGCTTTTTGAGTATCTTTTTCGTAATTGATTTCAGTGTTTTCCGTTGGCGTCTTAGGTGTTGGTGGTACATATCCTTTAGATGGATCTGTTGGATCTACTGGTTTCAGTGGGTTTCCATTTGGATCTTTTGGTGTTGTACCTGGGATATGTGGAATCACTGGAATACTTGGTTTATTTGGATCGTTTGGATTTGTTGGATCATTTGGATCTACAACTTTTCCTGGATCTTTTTGGATCGTTTGGATATGGAATTGGATCGATTGGTGTTTCACCTTCCGGTACTTTCGGTGTCCATGTTCCCACTGGTACGTAAAACTACTTTGATGTTTTTCATTATCAGATTTAGGTGTTAAGCCTGTTGTTTCTGCTACTTCTTTTTGAGCCGTATCTTTCAGAACATATCCTTTAACTACTGGTGATGTTACTTTATCAAATGTAGTATCATTGTTTACAGCAGTCCATCCATTATCAGTATCTGTTGCTGGAACATCTGCTTTACCGTCACCATTTGTATCGTATCCTACTACTGAACCGTCTTTTTGGATTTACAATTGCTGTACGTGTGAAGCTTACTTTTGTCAGTTACTTTTGGTGCTTCTGTTGGTGAGACTTCTTCATCAGTACCGTCTTTAACGTAAGTAATTGTACGAGTTACAGACTTGATGTTGTTTAGTTTATCAAGAGCATCTTTTGTCCATTTTGGTCCTGTTGGATTATTTGGATCGATTGGATCTCCTGGGTTAGGGTTCTTAGGATCTTCGTTAGGATTTTGTGGGTTTGTTGGTGTTACTGGAATATTCTTAGCACCTACTGTTACGTAGTAAACTTGAGATACTCCTTTATCCCCTTTATCATCCTCATTGTCAAATACGCGATCAGCTTCTGCTGGGTATTCTTTTTGACCTTCTTTATTAGGTACTACTGTAACCTGCTTTTTCTAAATCAGCAACAATCTTAGCTACTTCATCTGCTTTAGTGAATTTAGCTCCTGCACTTCCTGCTTCAACTAGTGAAGTGTGAACTGCATTACCATCTTCATCTACGAAGTGGACTACTGTTACTTGTGATCCATCTTCAGCATATACTACTGTTGTATCTTTCGTTGGATCTTGAGGGTACTGGTGGGTTATATCCTTTTGTTACATCGTTTGGATCTTTTCGGTTCTAATGGTTTACCAGTAGATGGGATCTAATAGTGTTAACCTCGAGAACGTGAGGATCGTTGTTGTTGAGTTCACCCGGTTTTGTTGGATCCGTTGGGTTGTTTGGATATTGTGGAGTTGGAATTTGTGGTTTTTCGTATCCTTCTGGAACAGATGGTACAGAATGAACCAAGTTTGCGGTAGATAATTGTTTCTTCTGTATCTTTATCTGTTGCTTTAACTCCTGTTACCTCTGTTGATTTAGCTGCTGAAGCAAAGTATCCTGCTTTTTGGTTCTGTAGTTTCAGATTCAAATGTTGTATTTTCATCTTTAACTTTCCATTCACCGAAGTTAGAGATTGCTCCTGTTACTATATCGATATCAGCTGTACGAGTAAATGTAATTGTTTGTACTTTATCTTCAGCTGCTTTAGTTCCATCTTCATATACGTAGTGAACTGTACGTGTTACTGTTTCAATTAATCCTAGTTGCTCATATGTACGTCCTTTTGGATCGTTTGGTACTGGATCTGTTGGTTTTGGTGTTACATTTGAGTTTGGATCAACTGGTTTGTTTGGATCTATAGTTTGTTTTGTAGGGTTGTATACTACTGTTTTCAACGATATCTTCATCTCGTTGCTTTTTACATTTTTCTTTAGCTGGAACTTCAGCTTTAGTTGGTGTGTAATTTTCAACTGATGGTGAAGTTACTTTATCAAATGTAGTATCGTTATTTGTCGCTGTCCATGGAGCATCTTCTTTAGAAGCTACTGGAGTTACTCCGTCTGCTGCTAAGTAAGTTACTTCTCCAGTTACAGCATTGATTTTCGCTTTACGTGTGAATGTTAATGTTTTCTTTAACTGGATCTGCAGCTTTAGTTCCATCATTCTTCACGTAGTTAATTGTACGTGTAACTTGTTCCAACTAATCCTAGTTCTCCATAAGTACGTCCTTTTGGATCGTTTGGAACTTTATCCTCTGGTTTTGGTGTTACTGGTGTTTCAGGGTCACGCGGTGTCGTTGGATTTGTTGGATCCACTGGGTTGTTGTTTGGATCTACTGGTTTAGTTGGATCTACTGGAAGTTCTTTCGCTTTAACAATTACATAGTATTGTTGGCTAGGTACTTTCTCTCCAGCTGCTCCAGTAGCTTTATCACTTACAGCGTCAAATTTACGATTAGATTCTTTGTAGAATCCTTCTTTATCTGCTGTGTATAATGTTGTGTCTGTTGGATCCACTACTTCGTATCCTTTAGCTGCTAATGCAGTCTTAACGGCATCTGCTTTAGTTGTGCTAATTGTTCCACCTGTATCTCCAGTTTCAATTACTGATTCGTTAACTGCGTTACCTTTTTCATCCACGAAGTGAACTACCGCTACCTGTGATCCGTCTTTAACGTAGATAATCGATGTATCTTTCGTTGGATCTGTTGGTGTTGGTGGTACGTATCCTTTACTTGGATCTGCTGGATCAACTGGTTTCAATGGTTTTCCATCTGGTCCTACTGGTGTAGTTCCTGGGATTTGTGGAACGATTGGTGTTGTTGTTCCTGGTACCACTGGGTTAGTTGGATCTGGATCTTTAACTTTAGAACCATCTTGTGGATCATTTGTATAAGGTTTTGGATCTACATTTGTATTCGCAGGTGGTGTGATTCCTTCTGGAATTACTGTGTATATTTACCTACAGTTTTGTAAACTACATTTTTCAGTAATATCTTTATCCAGTTGCTGTAACGTTTTCTACATTTTTCTTAGATGATTCTACATCTCCAGTTGCAACATATCCTGGTACTACTGGAAGAGCTGCTTTACCTTCTAATGTAGTGTCGTTATTATCAGCTTCCCAATCTCCATAAGTGAATTCTTTCGTAACTGGATCGATTGTTACTGAACGTTTTGAATATTACTGTATTTGTAACTGTATCAGCCGCTTCTTGTCCTGCTTTTAGCCGCATCGCCAGCTTTTAGTTCGCTTGCTTCAGTTGAGTATTTGTACGTGATTGTACGTGTTACTTCTTCTTTACGAGCATCTCTTAACTTATCAATCAAGTCTTTAGTCCATTTTGGTCCATCTGGATTGTTTGGATCAATTGGTTTACCTGGTTGAATTGGGTTGTTAGGATCTACTGGTGTATTTGGATCATCTGGATTTGGAACATCAGTATTTGGTGTAATTGTTACTGGTTTAACAGTTACTAGTACTGTACTCTTGGTTTGTAGTTGCATCTGCATCAAATGTTCCGTTTTCTGGATATCCATTTTCTACTACTGTGTATCCTTTAGCTTTCAATGCGTTGATTGTGTCTGTTACTGATTTTCCTTTCGTGAAGGATTTTCCTGTATCTCCTGTATCAACGATTGATTGTGCTACCACCTTTTTCAGTCTTATCAGTTGCACTGTTTACTTCGATGAAGTGTGTTACAGCCACTTGTGATCCATCTTTAACATACGTAATTGTAGTATTTTGAGTTGGATCTGTAGGTACTGGTGGTAAGTCATATCCACCATTTGGATTTTTCGTTAATGGTGTTCCATCTGGTCCTACTGGTGTTGTTCCAGGGATTTCAGGAATCGTTGTTGTTGGAGTTCCCGGTTTTGTTGGATCATTTGGATTCTTAGGATATACCTTAGCTGTTGTATCAGTTCCTGGTGGTACTGTTACTCCGTCTGGTACTACTGGGATATATGAACCAAGTTTGCGGTAGATGATTGTTTCTTCTGTATCGTCTGCTGTTGCTGGTACGTCGTTGATAGCTGTTGATGTAGCTTTACTTACGATATATCCATCTTTAGCTGGTGAGTTTACAGCTGTGAAATCATCACCTTTCTTAGCTGTCCATCCACTGTAGTCTGAAATTGCTCCTGTTACTGGATCAATCTTAGCTGTACAGTGTATGTTAATGTTTGTACAACATCTTCATCAGCTTTTTGTTCCATCTTCGTATACATAGTGAGTTGTGTGTTTCACTTCTTCAACTAATCCTAAATCTTTGTAAGTACGGTTTAATGGATCTCCTGGTACAGGTGCATTTGGATTTACATTACCATTTGGATCTACTGGATTTGGATCTACTGTTATTTTACTTGTTGAGTAAATTACTGTTTCTGTAATGTCATCCGCTGTCGCTGTCACTTCTTTAGCTTCTACTCTTGCTTTGTTTGGAGTATAGTTATCGATAGTTGGTGATTGCTTTTCTTCAAATGTTTGAGCAGGTGACCACTCTCAAATGTAATCTTACCTGTTACTGGATTGATTGTTGCTGAGCGTTTGAATTCTTTCGTTTCTTCTACTGAATCCTTAGCTTTTGTTTTCATCTGCGTAAACATTAGTTGATTGTACGTTTAACTTCTTCTTTACGTCCATCTTCTAACTCTTTGATTAACTCTGGTGTCCATTTTGGTCCTTCTGGATTATTCGGATCAATTGGAGTATTTGGAGTTGGCGTTGGATCATTTGGAGTTACAGTAATTGGTTTCACTCTCAATTTAACAGTATATGTTTGATCTACTGCAGAATTAGTATCGAAGCTGTCAGTCGCCACAAATCCATTTCCATTAGCTACTAACTCGTAACCTTTCTTAACAAGTTCATCAATTTTTCATGAACTGAAGTACTTGCTGTTGTTGGGAATGCTGTTCCTGATTTACCTGTAAGCGTCACTGGGTTGTAAGTCCTGGAGTAATTACTTGATCAGTATTTGTTGCATCTACTTCTACGAAGTTAACAATCGCTTTTTGTTCTACTGGAGTGTAAGTAACTGTTACAGTGTACTCTTTTGGATCTGATTCAGGGTTAACATCTGCTGTTGCTTCTACTTTAGCGTTGTCTGGTAAGTAGCCTGGTACTGTTGGCGATACTACATCGTTAAATTTACTGTCTTTTGATGTTTTTCTTCAGCTGCACTTAGTGTTAAGTTAGTCGCTTGCCCTGGTTTAGCTTGCCATTCACCGTAGCTGATTACCGCTTTAGCTTCATCTGTAGCTCCAGCTTCTTTTGCTTTATCTTCTACATATTTGAATAATGTAGCACGAGCTTCAACCTCAGCATCACTTCAACTGCATTTATTTGCTACAACTAGCTTTATATGCATTGTATTGAGTTTCATATAATTTAGCTGTAGCTGCCATATCGATTGAACGAGTACGCTCAAATGTTAATACTTCTGTAACTTTCTTAGCTAATGTTGTTTCAACAGGTTGATTTCTCTTGTCTGCTGGAACATCTGTTGTATCTGCATATTTGTATTCAATATGACGAGTTACTGTACGAACATCATTTTTAGATAATTGTTCTTTTTTGTGACGTAGGTAAACATAGAATGTTTGATCAACGCTTGAATCTTCATCGAACTTGCGTCCATCAGCTAACGCTCTTCCATTTTCATCATTTGTATAGTCATCAGAAGCTAGTTCATACCCTTTGTCTACATATTTCTTAATTGTTTCTGCTGTGGCATAAGGAATTGTAGAATCAGAGTTGCCAGATAATTTTTTTCAACACCATATGTTGTTTTTAGGATCTTGAGTTGCTCCTGTTGGTAATTCAGTAACTTTAGTTCCTGATTGTGTTTCCAGTACACGTTTGTCACCTTTTTCATCTAAGTCGATATAGACAACATTCGCTTTTTGTTTATCAGCTTTATAGTAAACATATACATCAAAATCATCTTGATCATCCGCACGAACTACTGATACTAACGGTTCATATGTACCAACGTTTACAGTATCTACAGTTCCACCTTGCGCTAATGGCGTATAAATACCAGCTGGTGTATTATTTGCGCTACGAACGTGAGTTTGAACACCATTTTCATCTTTCTTAGTATACTCAGAAGCAGGTAGATTGTACCTCTGCAGTATAACCTTTAAGTACTGGAGAAATAATCGAACTAAACTTAGCATTTTCATCATTAACTGGTTTCCATGCTCCAATAATAACAGTACCAGCCGACAAGCGAGTTCCTGCTTTAACTTCATCTCCAGGTTGAAGTACATTTGTTGTAATTTCTTTTCTACTGTTTGATTATTTTCTTTTAACCAAACGTTTGATTGTAATTGGCTTACCAAGAGTCGTTACGGTTGAAACTTTGATGTCTTTTTTAGTTTCACCATCATTTTCCATAATAATGTAATCACGATCGTAAGTCAATGTTTGCTCATTCACTACTGACTTGTTATCAATTGATAAGATTGGTGTTTTTATCTTTAGGTGCAGTAGCTGCATCCCCTTCATATACATAGTGAATCTTACGTGTAATTGTAGCTGTTAAGTTTGGCGTTACTGTTGGTGTATATTTTGCTGAACCATAGTCAATACCATAACGCTTCGTTACCTTATCTGTTTCAACAGGTCCATCATAGTCAGTATCAGGTTGTTTGATTGTCACACTGTTCCTACACCTACAAAACTTGGATGTGGTTTGAAAATGATTTCTGCATCTTCATAAACAGTTTTTCCCTTGAGCATCTGTGCTAGTTCGAGGAACTAATGTATATGTACCTTCATTTTCAATTTCTATCTCATTTTCTGTTACTTTAATGTAACGTCTTTCTACTGTTGTTACTTCTCCTGTTTTTGGATTAACATGTGTAGCTTTCGGAAGTGTTACAGTAGTTAAATCAACCGTCGTCCCTGCTGTTTTTGTTCCTTTAGGGATAACATCATTATTATTAACATACTCTTTACCACCAAGGATTAAAGATTCACCTTTAGTGTTAATTAGCTGGTCTACACTTGTCTCTGAAAACTAATCTTGGTGTGATATTAGCACTAACTTTCGGAATAACATCTCCTTTTTGGAAAGTGATTTTCCATGTAGTTGTTTGATCACCACCTAGAACTTGTAGTGGTGTTACTAATTGGTCACCTTTTTCAATATATTCACCAGTGTTTACTCTTACTTCTACACCATTTCTCAGTACAGTTACTGGTGCTGCCGCTTTGAGCCTTGATCCTTCTAGTATTGCTCCTGCTGGTACTTCATTAGTGCTAAGCGTACCTTTAGCAATACGAACATTACTTACCGTAACATTTCCAGTTCCTGTAACAGTTAAATCTTGTGTTTCTGCGATATTTGTTGTTCCCGGTATTTTTATCTACTGGTTTAAATTCTTCAGTACCACCGTCTTCATAAGTAATAACTGTTGCTTTTTGTAACTTTTTGTATCTTCAGTATATGTTTTTCGGGGAACGTCTTTCACTAGAGAGAATTTAACTGGTTCATGTCTATTAATTAAAACGTGTGATTTATCTACTTTTTGCTTCATTAATATGTTCGTTATTAATTGATTCAACAGTTCCGTAATCTGGAATTCTTGGTGTTGCAGATTGTTGTTTACCTTGTTCATCGATTGTAGTTTCATCTTTACCTACAGGTTTAATATCGATAACTTTTGGAATATAAACCGTATCCATAGATAAACGACCATTAGTCTTTTTGTTTACGTTTTCCGAAATTTTATCTTTATCAGCTAGTGTATTATCTTCCGTTGCTTGTTTGATAGTAGTTGCTGTTGCTTCCCATCCTGTAGAATTACGGTTTTCATCCACGCACGAATTGCAACACCGTTAGCTGTTCCTACATATCCTAACTCAGGTTTAAATGTTACTTTAGTATATTTTTATATTACCTGGTCCATCTGTATTTCTTCCATTTTCACCTTCAGGATTTAATGTGTATACCCTACTTTATTACCTTTAGTATCGTATTCAGTGTATTCAGAAGTAAGGTATTCTACTTTACCGTTGTTAGGATTCGTTACCTTAATTGCTGTAGCAAGTGTTTGTCCTTTAGAATTTTTTAAGACAACTTCTTTACCACCATAAACTGTAGTACCTTTTTAATGTAATGTTTACTTCATTTCCTGTTTCTTCTGCTGAAGCTACTGTTGATTCTGTAAGAACAAACTTCGGTGCAATTGTTTGTTCCATCTCAGCCCATTTTTTATAATCTGAATCTTTTGATTTACCATTTGCTCTAAACATTGCTGTTGTTGGTACATTAACTTCTTGTTTTTGGCCTTGGTAACCTTCAGAACGATGTCTTGTACCACGAGGGAAGTGGACTACGTGAGTTAAGAAATCTTCTACCTCCCTGATGAAGCTATTCCTGTAGGAACTAAAATTTCTTTTTCTTTCAGAGCTATACGAATACGAACCCCAATACTATCCACAGATGTATCTAATAATTGCGGTGTATTTTTGAATGAAAGGTTGATTGTTCCATCTTGAGTAATATGAGCAACTTCAGATGCTTCGAATTGATCGAACTTACCATTGTTATTAAAGTCTACCCATGCACGAACATAAGCATCATCATTATTAACTCCACGATTCACTCGAATACCTTCTAATACATATTCGTTATCTGTTGCTTGACGAAGAGTATATTCTTTGATACCTGTGCTTGGATCAATTAATTGCTTTTCACCTTCATCTGGTAGTGCTCCGATACCTACACTTTGACTCGCATTATTAAATATTCCACGAACTGGAACATTTACTAATTCTGTTGAATTTTCTGCTTTTTTAGGTCTGTTGATTGAAACAATCTCACCTTGTTTTATTGCTATTGTTTTAGTAGAAGATACACGGATTACTGATACACCATCAACTATATCATATGTCCCTGTTTCTCCTAGCGCATTTTGATTTTATCTCCCTGTCTCAAAGGAACCTCTTCATATTTTTCAGTATGAACAAGGTCATCTAGCACCCGAGCTCCACTTGGTTCTGTTGTTGTATTACGAAGTCTGGGTCCGCTGGTTGATCCCCTAAGTATGGTTGAGTAGCTGTTACTTGTTTACCATCTTTTTCTTTATTAAAAGTACCAATTATGTGCTGTGCAGATCCATATGATTCTGGAGCATCTCCTCCATCATACACTACGAATCCTATTGTTGCTGTTTGGTTACCTGCTGCATTTACATAAACTGAAAGTCTACTTGCATTTTGAGTTATACCGATTGGTAAAGTTCCACCATCTTGAGGAGAGATAAATGGTCCAAATAATGTTGATCCGAATCTGGCTCTTCATTATTAGCAGTATTATTCTTCCATTCATCATTGTTATATCCAAGTAGGAACTTCTCATTGTTTGCACGTTTTATACCCAATCCGAAACTTCCTGTAGGATCATTCTTTCCTACATTGTAACCTAAAGGATTCGTATTTAAGACTATACCACCTTTGGCATTCTTAGGTTGAACCGTCATAAATTCTTTCCAAGGAGTTCCATTTGTTTCGAACTGTGTAAACTCATGACCATTTAAATCTTCTGAATCGGCAGCGATTGCGTTAACTGCAACAGGACGTCCATTAAATGTAGCAGCCAAATCAAATGTTACCCCTACATTTCCTCCATCATCTGCTGATGCAAAAGCTGTCAACATCTTTCTCTCAACACCTGATTCATCTCTATAGGTTGTTTGTATACCAGATTTACCTAACGTACTATAGTTTTCGTCTTGAGGTTTTAGAATAACATAGGCCGGATCATAACTACCATCTTCATTAAGGTTACGACTGTAGTTTTTATCTTGAGGAATTACACTATTTTTTACTTGTTTTGGAGCTAATTTTGCTACAGTTGCAGTTAATTCGTAACCTTCGACCTTAGTTTTAACGTTAAATTTCATACCTTCTTGAAGCACTTCATATAAGGCATTATTTTTCACGGTTCACCTTGTTATACGTTCTATTAAACGCATACTTAGCAAAACCTTTATTGATTACTTCTTGGTCGATTGTACGTTTACCAATTAAAGTTTTATCAGGAGAATCTAATACCTCACGATACATAGTGAAGTTTCCTGTAATATTACCTCTATTTGGTGATTGAACTGTTCTTGATTCCGGTGCATTAAGATATTTAACTGCACTTACTTTTGTTCCATCCGGATAAGTAATACTTGCATTAGCAAAATCAAACCAGTTAATAGCATTTTTCAGTTGCTCAACATTTTTCGTACCTGCAGTACCTACTACTACATCTGTACTACCGAAAGTGATTGTATTTGTTCCATTTTTGCGTTAGTCTACCAGCAGCTAGAGTAACTGTTACAGCTCCTGCAGTACCGCCAATTCCTTCTTTTTGATACAGTAACAGTATCTTCATCAGTCAATCCTAGGGTTAGAACTACGAACTTCTTTTTCTATCGCATCGAATTTCTTCTTCTGTTAAAAGTTGTTAAGTTTTTTAACTGCTGTTTTTAGTTAATGGAGCTACAACATTTACAACTGTACTTGTTTCCCCTGCTAAAACTGCCTCAACTTTACCGATATGCCCCGCACGTTTCATCTCCAGTATAAACAGCTTCAATAGCCGATGAGATACGTTGGAGTTGAAGATTCAATTGTTCAACGGTAACATCTTTTGTCGATCAGAACTTTCTTAGATGCAGTAATTTCCACTTTCGCCGCCGCTACTGCAGCAACAATAGCTTCTTTAGAAGACTTATCTTCAACTTTTTTCTCAGCATAGTTTGCTGCAGTTGTATTAAGAACTTCAGCTTCAGAGGTCAATTGTTCAAGGATTGTCTTTGTTGCAGCAATTGGGTTTTCTGCTTTCTTTTCATCCTTCTTGTCAGTTTTATCATCAACTGCTTTCTTAGATTTGTCTTCTGTAGAAGCAGCTGTTAGACTCGCTTTTTCCTTGTCAGCATCTTCTGACTTATCAGTTTTAGCAGTTCCAGTTGCTTTTTCATCTTTTTTTAGATGCTTCAGCACCTAACTTTGCGATATCTTCCTCGCTCAACTCTTTTTGTCTAGAACAGGAGTACCTGTTCTGGCTTCCGTCAACCAGCAAGGTCACATTCGCCGGAGCAACTGTCCTTCATCATCTTTTGAAGTAGAAGTTACAGCTTCTGTTTTATTTTCAGCAACTGCTTCTTCTGCCTTGACAGTCGTCTGAGCTGCACCCAAAAATCAAGGCTGTCCCCAAAAGCACACTCGCAGCACAAAATGATACTTACGAATAGAGAAACGTTGGCTCAAAGCCATGCCAATCAAAAGATTTATTTTTGTCTTTTGGATTTATACATTTTCATCACTTTCCTATACGATTTGTAATCATATATACAATTACATGCTCCAATTATACCACCCCCGGTTGAGTCAATCATTTTCCATGTTTTATACTTATAGGTTTATTTGCTTATTTATATAATCTGTTTTTAAAAACAATATTATAATATTAAATATTTACTTATATTATTTTATTTTCCTTCTTTATATTTATTTTTGACTCTTTTTGATATAATAAATCTAATCATAATTGTATAAGGAGTTTTTATGCACTTTAATCAATTTAGCTATTTATCAGTTCCCAAAAGACACTATTTTAACTGAATTAAAAAAAGTATGGATACAATTTATCACTTGACATTACAAATAAAAATGTTACTCTTGTTCTTAGATCGTTTTCTTTTTAATTATAAAGATAGCACCTATCCTCTATCTAGTTTAGCAGCTGATAAAGAAACTGACTTACTAACATTTTTCAGTCAGACAAAGAACTGACTGCAGATATTTTCTATACTGTAGCCTTTCAACTCTTAGGTTTTTCTTATTTGATTGACTTTTGAAGACAGTGATGTTTTTCGTACAGAGATTGGTTTTCCCATTGTATATGGGGACTTGATTGAAAATCTCTATCAGTTACTCAATACTCGCACCAAAAAGGGGAATACTCTTATCGACCAACTTGTTAGCGACGGTCTTATTCCTGAAGATAATAACTACCACTACTTTAATGGCAAGAGTTTGGCTACTTTTTCTAGCCATGATGTCATTCGAGAAGTCGTTTACGTTGAGTCTCGTGTCGATACCGACCAAAAAGGTCAGCCAGACTTAGTCAAGGTCAGCATTATTCGTCCTCGTTATGACGGGCAAATCCCTACCATCATGACAGCTAGTCCTTATCATCAAGGAACAAATGATAAAGCCAGCGACAAAGCTCTTTACAAGATGGAGGGCGAGCTTGAAGTGAAGCCTACTCATAAGATTGAGCTAGAGGAACCTCAACTAAATCTCGTCCAACCCCAAGGTCAAGCTGAGCTTGTGTCAGAAGCTGAGGAAAAGCTAACTCACATCAACGCTAGCTATACTCTCAACGACTACTTCCTTCCACGAGGCTTTGCTAATCTCTATGTTTCAGGTGTTGGTACCAAAGACTCTACAGGTTTCATGACTAATGGAGACTACCAGCAAATCGAGGCATATAAAAATGTTATTGATTGGCTTAACGGCCGTTGCCGTGCATTTACTGACCACACGCGCCAACGTCAAGTCAAAGCTGACTGGTCAAATGGAAAAGTAGCCACAACTGGACTTTCTTATCTAGGTACCATGTCCAATGGTTTAGCAACCACTGGTGTCAATGGTTTAGAAGTTATCGTTGCCGAGGCTGGCATTTCTTCATGGTACAATTACTACCGTGAAAACGGGCTTGTGACTAGCCCAGGCGGTTATCCAGGTGAGGACTTTGACTCCCTTGCTGAGTTAACCTACTCCCGTAATCTCTTGGCTGGTGATTTTTATTCTTGGAAACGCTACACACAAGATGATCTCCAGAAACTAAGAGAAAAACTGATAGAAAAACGGGTGATTATAATCAGTTTTTGGCATGACCGTAACTATCTACTCAATGCCCATAAAGTAAAGGCAGAGGTTGTCTTTACTCATGGTACTCAGGATTGGAATGTCAAACCACTTCATGTTTACCAGATGTTTCATACCCTCCCTACTCATATAAACAAGCATCTCTTTTTCCATAATGGTGCTCATGTTTATATGAATAACTGGCAGTCCATTGACTTCCGTGAATCCATGAATGCCTTATTGACCAAGAAATTATTAGGGCAAGATACAGATTTCCAACTTCCTACTGTCATCTGGCAGGATAATACCGCTCCTCAGACTTGGTTATCACTTGATACCTTCGGTGAGCAAGATAACTTTGAAACCTTCTCTCTCGGTCAAGAAGAGCAAGTTATTCAAAACCAGTACTCAGATAAGGATTTTAAGCGTTATGGTAAGACATACCAGATCTTCAATACAGAACTCTATCAAGGGAAAGCCAATCAAATTACCATTGACCTTCCTGTGACCAAGGACATTCATTTAAACGGTCGAGCTCAGCTCAATCTTCGTATCAAATCAAGTACAAATAAAGGGGCTTTTATCTGCCCAACTGCTAGAACTTGGACAAAAGAAATACCTACAACCTTATCCAGCTGTTTTTAAGTGCTAGAACCATTGACAACGGTCGCTACCATATGCTGGAAAATCTTTGTGAATTGCCATTTAGACTAGATTCACAACGAGTCGTGACAAAAGGCTATCTCAATTTACAAAATAGAAATGATTTACTGTTAGTAGAGGATATCAAGGCAGGTGAATGGATGGATGTGCAATTTGAACTACAACCAACTATTTACAAGCTAAAAGAGGAGATACTCTCCGTTTAGTCCTCTATACTACTGACTTTGAAATCACCATACGTGACAATACCGCTTACTACCTGACTGTCGATCTTGAACAGTCTACTCTTACCCTACCTTGTCAAAAGGTATAATATCATACTTTCAAATGGAACTATTTCCACTTGAAGAGTTGAAACAAACATAAACTTGTATCAATTCAATCCTAGTCTAGGCCTATGACATGCCTAAAACTAGATCTTGGACAAATGATACTAACACTCCCTAACCAACATGTAACCCTCAATAATACACGCTACCACACCACATGTTGGACAATCTCTGTGAATTTCCATTTGGCATAAATTCACAACAAGTCGTGACAAAAGGCTACCTAAATTCAATGATTTACTGTTAGTAGAGGACACCAATGTAAATAAACGGATAGAGAGCCAATTCATCTCCACCCAACTAGTGACAAGTTAAAGAGGAGATTCTCTCCGTTTAGTCCTATACTACTGACTTTGAAATCATCATACGTGACAATACCGCTTACCACCCGACTGACAATCTCGTTCAGTCCACGCTTTCTGTATCTAGTACAAGGAGTAACATTTTATGAATAAATCTGAACACCGACACCAACTCATACGAGCTCTTGTAACAAAAAACAAGATTCATACTCAAGCTGAGCTACAAGCTCTTCTTGCCGATAATGATATTCAAGTTACACAAGCTACACTTTCGAGAGATATTAAAAGTATGAACCTTTCAAAAGTACGCGAAGAAGACAACTCTTACTACGTGCTCAATGCAGGTTCAACCTCAAAATGGGAAAAACGTCTCGAAATTTACATGGAAGATGCTCTTGTCTTGATGCGTCCGGTTCAACACCAAGTCCTACTAAAAACCCTTCCTGGACTTGCTCAATCCTTTGGTTCTATCATTGATGCTTTGAGCTTCCCTGACGCTATCGCTACCCTCTGTGGCGATGATGTCTGTCTGGTCATCTGTGAAGATGTAGAAGCTGCTCAAAAATGCTTTGAAGAGTTGAAAAAATTCGCTCCACCATTTTTCTTTGAAGAATAAAAATTCCGTGTCTAGTATGGCACGGAATTTTTTTATCTTCTTTACTGAGATGGATTGTCTTTTTTAGTTCGTGCCAATCTCAGGGCACGATTTGGATTGAGACGATTAAACAGTTCTTCCAATTTCTTTTCATTCCAAACATCTGCGGCTGAAACAAAATTGCCATCCGCGTCTCGGAAAGATATCGGTTTATCTCCCATACCAGTCTCCTAGTCTACAAATTCAAACTCAAATTTACCAATGCGGACCAAATCCCCATCTTTAGCTCCACGCGCACGAAGGGCTTCATCAACCCCCATACCACGTAGCTGGCGAGCAAATTTCATGACTGATTCGTCACGATCAAAGTTGGTCATATTAAAGAGTTTCATCAGTTTTTCACCAGAAAGCACCCATGTTGCATCGTCATCACGACTAATTTCAAAGGCTTTTCTTCCTCGTCAAAGCCGTAGTATGCTTCTTCTTCCATATCTGACTCGTCGTAGAGCAAGAATTCTGGTGTCTTGTCTAACAATTCAGCTGTAGCATCCAATAGCGTTGCCAGACCTTGCTTAGTCAAACCAGATATTGGGAAAATAGCTGGTAACTCTTCAAATTCATCGTAGTTTTCAGCTAATTTCTTCTTGAAGACTTCAAGATTTTCCTGACTCTCAGGCATATCCATCTTATTGGCTACGATAATCTGTGGACGCTCCATGAGACGAAGATTGTATGACTCCAACTCCTTATTGATAGCTAGGTAGTCCTCATAAGGATCACGGCCTTCGCTAGCTGACATATCAATGATATGGAGGATAACACGTGTACGCTCGATGTGACGTAGGAACTGGGTTCCCTAGACCAACACCTTGACTAGCCCCTTCAATTAAACTCGTAAATCAGCTACTGCAAAGGATTCACCTGATTGGGTACGAACCATTCCTAGATTTGGCACAATTGTCGTAAAGTGGTAGGCACCAATCTTAGGTTTTGCAGAGGTAATCACACTGAGCAGTGTTGATTTCCCTACAGATGGGAAACCTACTAAACCAACATCCGCAAAGGATTTTTAAGTTCTAACTGTAATTCACGTTCCTGACACGGTTCTCCATTTTCAGAGATTTCAGGTGCAGGATTTTTTTGGTGTCATAAAGCGGATATTTCCACGACCACCACGACCTCCGTGGGGCCTACAATAAATTCTTGCCCATGTTCAATCAAATCTGTCAAGACCTTGCCAGTTTCTGCATCACGAACAGTCGTACCTTGTGGAACACGAACTCTGAGATCCTCAGCACCACGTCCATGCATTCCTTTGGTCATTCCTTTTTCACCAGAATCAGCTTTGAAATGGCGATTGTAGCGGAAATCCATCAAGGTACGCAAACCTTCGTCTACAACGAAGATCACATTACCTCCACGACCTCCGTCACCACCCCAAGGACCACCATTAGGGACATATTTTTTCACGGCGAAAGGCAACCATACCATCGCCACCATTACCAGCCTTGACCTTAATCTTGGCTGTATCTAAAAACATACTCATTTTTTCTTCTCACTTTAAAAAAGGGCTGGGAAATCCCAGTCACAAAATTTTCTTGAATCTATTTTATAGATTACTGAGGGCACCAATTGCAGTTGCAAAAATCCCCAAAATACTTGCTACCAACATGATAAGCACGATGAGCAAGGTTAATTTCTCAAACATCGTTTTTTTACGTTTTCCATTATCTCCAAATGCCATTTTTATCTCCTTCGTTACATTCTATTTTCTATTATCTTAGCATGAATTTAGCTAGTTTTCAATAGTCACTTGCTACAGGCGCAATAATCCATAAAATGATATAGGCTACAATTCCTGCTCCGTAACAGCAAGCAAGGACGCCCCATATTACGCGAACGATAGTTGGATCCATATCTAAATAATAGGGCCACCCCAGCACAAACACCAGCAATCTTTTTGTCAGAACCACTTCTCATTAATTGTTTTTTCATAGCTTGTCCTCTTTCTATTCTTCACGATTTTTCCAATAATCTCTCATGCTGATTAACTGTGTTTTTGAAGCCTTCAGCATCCTTCTAGAGCCTTTTACAGGCACAGCAACGACCTGTTGTGGTAGATACAAAACTGTCTTAAAGATACGCTGACTGACCGTATCATCTTTAGATAAATCTTTCTGGAAATTATTAGAAATAATGGCATCCAGATAAAATTCATGAACACGTTTTTCCAAAAATTCTCAGCTGAAATCTCGTACAACTTCTCTGATAAGGTATGCTCGTTCATATCTGGCGTTGCAATCAGAGCCTCTAAAAATGGCTCCAGCTAAATCATGTTCTCCATAGTACAGGGTTCCAAACATCTTATCATTGATGAGATTGTCCAGATAAGGATTTCCATGAGCAATGACAGGCGTTCCACTGGCTAAACTTTCCAAGTATGTCAAACCTTGCGTTTCACTTGTCGATGCCGAGATGAAAAAATCTGCCGCCTTATAGTAAAGAGCCGTCTCACTAGGAGCAATCATCCCTGTAAAGACAACGAGTCTTGAATCTCTAGTTTCTGTGCTTGCTCTTTGAGGTCATTCAGATAAGGGCCATCCCCAGCAACTACCAGTTTAACCTTGTCTTCTTCTTTCAGAACTTCAGCAAATGCTGCTAAAACTGCTTGAATATTTTTTTCATAGGAAATTCTGGAAAGACTAAGCAACATCTGTTCATCATCTTGAATCCCTAATTTACTACGCAGTTCTTTCAAGTTTTCTCGCTTGATTTCTGGTCGCTCAAACTTAGCTAATTCAATCCCAGTAGAATGACCCGTTTTTCAACCTTAACCTTATAGTCAGATAGCAGATTACGGACAATCTCACTCGGGCAAATAACCCCATCAACGTCATGCAGGAAACCTCTGACTAAGTACTTGACCATACTAGGACGGATCAACATCCCCTTGGCAATATAATGCACATAGTCTTCGTACTGGGTGTGATAGGTATGGATGACTGGAATCTTCAATTCACGCGCAATCCAAATTCCCAACAAGCCAAGAGAAAATTCTGTCTGAGTATGGATAATATCTAGCTGATACTGTTTGGCAATTTCAAGCGCCTTGCTAAAAACCTCGGTAGAGCAAAGCGGCGATCCTTAAAAGCAAAGAAAGGAACACTTGGAATACGGATGATTTGCCAATCTTCATAACGATTGACATCCTTATCTGTCGTCGTAAAGATAAAAACAGCATGTCCCTGCTTTTCAAGTTCTGTTTTCAAGGTTCGAATACTGGTCGCAACACCTGAAACCTGAGGAAAATAGGTATCTGTAAATAAACCAATTCGCATAGATTACCTCACTTTTTACTTTCTCCCTAAAGCGGCTTGTTTTTCATAAAAGTCCAACCAGATTTGTAAGAGATGCTCTTCTGAATACTCTCTAGAAATATTCTTAGCTTTTTCTTTCAAATCTTTTAAAGCAGCAGGATTCGCTTGATATTCCAGAATAGCTTCTTTCATCTCTTCTCTATCTGCTGTCGCCCGATAATTTCCCTCCAAAATTACCTTATAAAGATCTAAATCACGCAACATAATAGGAGCTTCACAACTAGCAGCTTCTAGGATAGTCATAGGAAAGAGTTCATTGTAACTAGGCAACAAGAAAAGGTCCGCTAGGGCATACAATTCGCGCATACGCTCTGGCGATACAATACCTGGAAACATCAAATTTTTAGGGGGATTGTCCATCATTTTCTTATAGCGTTCATAACCATCTGTCATGCCACCAAAAGAGAAACCACCTGCCCAGATAAAGGTAATCTGAGGCAATTCCTCAGCTAGACGGATAAAATCATCAATCCCTTTGCGTTTCTGAACCTGACCTGCACCGACAACAACAAACTGATCATCAGCTAAATCCATTTCCTGACGAAGTTTCGCTACTTGTTCAGCTGGAAGGGGATGCCATTTTTCCTTGTTGACAAAGTTAGGAATATAGGTCACTTTTTCACGTGGAATACCAGCTGCCACCAAATCCTCAATAAACATAGGATTGACCACCACCAAGTGCTCCATCCGGTTGTAAAAAGAAAATACATAGCGTTTCACAATTCCCTTTAAGAAAAATGGAATTTTCAAACTCCCCTCAAGTGTATCAGGCAAGAAATGCACATAGCCAATTTTCCTCCCTGAGCGTTTCTTTTGGAAGGTTGATAAATAATAGGGGAAATCAATCGTATGAAAGTGAGTCACATCTGCCTCGATTGGAAGATTCTCTGTAACAATCAATTGGTCCTTGGCATCACGGTGAAGAAGACGAACTAATTCACGGTAGGCACCTGAAACTCCTTGTCCTGCTACTTTCTCACTTGAACTCAACATATTGATGCGTAATTTCTTTTTTTCCATAACTACTATTATATCATTTTCTTTGAATAAAATCAGCAAAAGAAAGGAGAGACTAGAGGAAAAGAGGGGGAAATTTCCTCGCTTTTCCAATGGTCTCTCACATGCTTTTATATGTTTACTTAATGCCTAGGGCAATGCGTGCATAGCGACTCATTTTTTCAACTGTCCAGGCTGGATACCAAACCAATTTGACCTCAGTATCCGTTACTTCTGGCACCTCGGTCATAGCATCATAAATCTGGTCTGTCAAAAGGTCAGCTAGGGGACAACCCATAGTTGTCAAAGTCATATCAATCTCTGTTTGCCCTGTGTCACCGTCAAAACGAATCTCATAAATTAAACCAAGATTTACAATATCGATTCCCAACTCAGGGTCGATAACTTCTTCCAAGGCTGATAAAATTCGTGTTTTGATGTTTTCAATTTGCTCTTCTGTATAAGCCATGTTTATCCTCACTCTTAGTCTTCAATAAAATCACGAAGCGGTTTGCTGCGACTTGGTTGACGTAGTTTTCTCAAAGCCTTGGCTTCAATCTGACGGATACGCTCGCGAGTCACGTTAAAGACTTTACCCACATCTTCAAGGGTACGCATTTTTCCCATCATCTAGTCCAAAACGTAGACGTAGAACATTTTCTTCACGATCTGTAAGAGTATCCAAGACCTCATCCAACTGCTCACGCAAGACGATACGAGTTGTATAGTCCACTGGATTTTCAATCACTTCATCTTCGATAAAGTCTCCAAGATGGCTATCATCCTCTTCACCAATCGGTGTTTCAAGCGATACTGGTTCCTGAGCAATCTTCAAGATTTCACGTACCTTGTCAGGAGTCATATCCATACGTTCAGCAATTTGCTCTGGTGTTGGATCTTGTCCCAATTCTTGAAGGAGATTACGCTGTTCACGAACCAATTTATTAATGGTTTCAACCATGTGAACTGGGATACGGATAGTACGAGCTTGATCCGCAATAGCACGAGTGATAGCCTGACGAATCCACCAAGTTGCGTAAGTTGAGAACTTGAATCCTTTAGAATAGTCAAACTTGTCAACTGCTTTCATCAAGCCCATATTTCCTTCTTGAATCAAGTCAAGGAACTGCATACCGCGACCGACATAGCGTTTAGCAATAGAAACAACCAAACGAAGGTTGGCTTCCGCAAGACGTTGTTTGGCTTCGATATCGCCCGCTTCAACAGCAAGTGCCAATTCTTTTTCCTCTTCATTGGTCAAAGAGGAACGACCCCTGATTTCTTTCAAATACATACGGACAGGGTCATTGACCTTAGCCGACGTTGAACCAATCAAGTCCTCATCACTGAGTTCCGGTTCTTCTTCAGCACTAAGAACACGCGCACTTGGGTTTCCTTCGTTATCTGTGATAGAAATCCCTGCATCTTGAATCCGTTGCAAGAGATCTTCAATCCCATCAGCGTCCAGGTAAAAGGAATAACCAGACTTGCATTGATTTCATCGTCAGTTGCTGTCCCTTTTGCTTATGATTACGGATAAATTCTGCTACTTGTACGTCAAATGTTGTTACTTCTTTTTGTTTTGTTGCCATTATTACTCCATTCTTCTCTTTTGGGAAATTAAACGTTCCAATTCTTCTAGGGCTGTGTCTGTATCTCCTACATGGCTAGCTTCCTGCACCTTCTTTTTGATTCTCATATTGTCCTGATTCAAGAGAGCCTTATTTCGAGTCATTTTCTACTTCACTTAGTTCCTGTGGTGACATCTCAGTAGGCAAATCCTGAGCCAAGACTTGATACTGAGGCTCTTTCAACTTCCTCTGTCTGTTCTGCTAAAACTTCTGGAGGAAGATTACCATACTGGCCAAGCAAGTCATATAAGACCTGAAATTCAGGTGTGTCAAATGAAAAGTCTTCTCGCAAACGATAATCGTTCAAAAATAAGAGGATTCCATCATTCGATAAAGTAGATGAGCTTCTGCCCTCATAATAGCTGATAACTGCTTGGTGACAGGCATAGTGATTTGCGTCGGTCTGGAAATTCCTTCCAAGCGATTTTGCCTTTGCGCCTGACGACTCTCATTAACAATCTGCTCAATCTGGGAATAATCAAATGACGCCAGACTGTCAGCTAAAATATGAATATAGCTGTTTTGAGCAGTGATGGACTTTTCTTGAACAATCAAGAGAGCTATTTTTTCAATAAACTCGATCTGAGCCTGCAGATTTTCACTATTTTCAGGTTTGTACTGATGAATGTAAAACTCAATCGGACTAATACGAGTTTTTCGTCAATAGATAGCCAAGTCTTCTGGACCATTTTTTTGTAGATACTCATCTGGATCCAAGTTATCAGGCATGGTGACGATTTGCACAGGCATATCACCAATTTCGTCCAGCGCTTTCAATGTTGCGGCTTGCCCAGCCTTATCACCATCGTAAACAAGAACCAACTTCTTGGTTAACCTTTTTCAGATGATCAACATGCTCTCGACTCAAAGCTGTTCCCATAGAAGCGACAGCATTTTCGATTCCAGCCCGATAGGCTGCAATGACATCCATGAATCCTTCCATCAGGTAAATCTCACTGGCTTTACCAGAAGATTTTTTTGCCCTATCCATATGATATAATTCGTAACTTTTGTTAAAAATTGCAGTCGATCGGCTATTTTTATACTTAGAAGTTTGTGAATCCGTTTTCTGCCAAACACGACCTGAGAAGGCAATGACCTTTCCTTGGTCATTTGTCAGGGGAAACATAATACGATTGTGAAAGGTGTCTACAAATTGATTGGCATCTGAGAGATAAAAATAGTCCTGATTCCAAGAAACTCTTCACGGTACTGACCAGACAAACGTTGATAGAGATAGTTTTCGTTCTGAGGTGCCAAAGCCAATCCGAAAATGCTTGAGCACTGCATCTGTCAAACCACGCTGATAAAGGTAGTTTCTGGCCTCTTCCCCCATGGTCGTTGTCATGAGAATGGCATGATAAAATTTGGCTGCATCTTCGTGCATATCATAAAGAGCTTGGTGAGGCGAAACTGGCTTCTGTTCACTATAAAGCGGCTTTTCAACCTCAATCCCAACACGCTGACCTAAGATTTGGACAGCCTCCATAAAGGAACCCTTGGTACTCCTCTATGAACTTAAAGACGTCACCTGAGCGACCACAACCAAAACAGTGGTAAAACTGCTTGTCCTCTACAACGTTGAAAGAAGGTGTTTTTTCACCATGAAAAGGACAGAGCCCTAGATAGTTCCGTCCTGCCTTTTGTAAAGAAATCACATCTCCTATGACTTCCACAATGTTGGCATTGTTTTGATTTCTTTCAATGACTTGTTTGTCAACCATACACAATACCTCCATCTTATCATAGTATCACGTAAACTAGTATAGCTATTTCTGAAAAAGTAAACCATTTCATCCGCTTTCCGTAATTATCTTTGCCTTATTTTTCTAGATAGAAAGAAAGTTAAAAACTCAGAAACACTTTGATGCTTCTAAGTTTTTCTTCTATGATGAAGATAAAGTTCATCTATTCAAATAATTGATAGTAATCAGAAATTTTCATTTTTGCTTTATCTTCTTGGCTCAAATCTTGAATAATCCGTCCTTCTTTCATGACAATCAGACGATTACCATATTTGAGAGCATCTTCCATATGGTGGGTAATCATAAAGCGCTGTCAGCTGATCTTTCTTGACAAACTCATCCGTCAATTCCATGAGTGAGACACTTGTCTTTGGATCCAGGGCTGCAGTATGCTCATCTAGCAAGAGTAATTCAGGACGCTTCAAGGTTGCCATCAAGAGACTCAAGGCCTGTCTTTGTCCACCTGATAAAAACTCAATTGGTGTATTCAAATGTTTCTCAAGACCGTTTCCCTACTTTTCAATTGTTGCCTGAAACTCATCCTTATAGCTAGCCAGACGTCTTGGAAAGAGTCCACGCTTTTCACCACGAAACTTAGAAATCAAAAAGATTTTCAGCCACTGTCATACGGGGAGCTGTCCCCATCTTGGGATCTTGGAAAACACGAGACAGATACTTGGCTCGCTTCTCTGGTGAAAATTTGGTAACATCTTCACCTAAAATACGGATGGTCCCACTGGTTAGTGATAAGGTTCCTGCAATAGTGTTAAAGAGAGTTGATTTACCAGCACCATTTCCACCTAAAATCGTGATAAAATCCTGTTCAAAAATTTCTAAGGAAACATCATTTAAAATAATCTTTTCTTCATCAAAGCCATTTTTAACGACTTTGGTTGCATTTTTTAATTCTAAAAATTGCTGTCATTTGCTTAACTTGGCTCCTTTCAAGATTGTTTGCTTAAATGTTGGAATCATGAGGCAAACTGCTAAAATCACAGCACTGTATAGACGAAGGTAACTTGTGTTAAAGCCAAGCGCGATAACTGCCCATACTAAAAATTGATAGGCGATAGAACCGACAACAATGGTAACCAAACGCTCTGCCAAGCTCAAACTCTTGAAGATAACTTCTCCAATAATCAAGCTTGCAAGCCCCACAACGATAACCCCGATTCCTCGAGATACATCAGCATAGCCTTCTTGCTGGGCAATGAGGGCACCTGCAAGGGCGATCACACCATTTGATAAGACCAAACCCATGAGCTCCATGCGTCCGGTATGAATCCAGAAACTTCCTAGCCATATCAGGGATTGTCACCTGTCAGCAATATAGGCTTGTCCAAGTTTGGTGTCCAAGAAAAAGAGCATGAGAGCAATGACAAGACTGACAAAGATGAGACCTGTCAAGAGTTGGTTCAAGTCTGAATCAAAAGGTAAGACATCCTGGATTTGCTTAGTTCCAAGCAAGCCTAAATTCGCACGTCCCATAATCAAGAGCATGATAGAGTGACAAGATGTCATCACCAAAATTCCTGAGAGCAAGGTTGGAATCTTTCCTTTTGTATAAAGAAGACCTGCTGCCATTCCAGCCAAACAACCTGCTCCCTACAGCAACAAGTGTCGCTAAAAAGGGATTTACACCTTTGGTTATCAGAGTGACAGCAACAGCCCCCCCAAGAGGGAAGGAACCTTCTGTCGTCATATCTGGAAAGTTTAAAATCCTAAATGTCATAAAGATTCCCAGACCTAGAATAGCCCAGACAAATCCTTGAGAAATAATAGATAATATCATCTGTTTCTTAACCTTTTCTATATGATTTCTATTGTAAAAAATTGGAGGAGATGTCCCCAACTCCTCCATTACAGATATTCAATCATTTGTCCTGCTTCTTTTTAGAACAGATTCCAGGAATAGTAATACCTAGTTCTTGTGCCAAATTTTTGTTGATCACTGACTTACCAGTTGAAAAGACATTAACTGGTAAGTCGGCTGGTTTTGCACCTTTCAAGACTTGTGCAATCATTTTACCTGTTGCCACACCAAGGTCGTGTTGGTCAACTACAACTGATGCCAAGCCACCTGCTTCTACCATGGCAGTCGCACTTGGGTAGATTGGTTTTTTAGCTGATTGGTTGCTTGATACAACTGTTGAAAAGGCTGATGCAATGGTGTTATCAATTGGAACCCAGATAGCATCGACCTTGCTAGTCATAACATTAACTGTTGAAGCAATTTCATTTGTTGAAGGAACAGCAAAAGTTTCCACTGTCAAACCTGCTTTTTCAGCATAAGCCTTAAATTCTTCTACTTGTGTTTTAGAATTATCTTCGCTACTTGAGTAAAGAGCTCCGATTGTTTTCACATTCGGTGTAAGAGCCTTAATAAGTTCAACTTGTTGTTGAGCTGGATTGTGGTCAGATACCCCTGTAATGTTGCCTCCTGGTTTTTTCAAATCTTTGACCAAGTTAGCACCAATTGGATCTGTAATAGCAGCCATGATAACCGGTAGGTCTTTTGTGGCACTAGCCAAACCTTGAGCAGCTGGTGTTGCAATACCAACCACAAGGTCATTGCCATTTGCAACCAACTGTTTGCTCATTGTCGCAACCTTTACTTTGGTCGCCTTCTGAGTTCATAAAGTCAATTTTCAACTGATCATCTTTATAGCCTTCCTCAGCAAGTCCATCTTGAATTCCTTTTATAAATCAAGTCAAGAGATGGATGGCTCACAAACTGAAGGACACCAACTTTGGCAACTTTCTTTTCATTCTTAGCTTCTGGTTTATTCATTGAAGAGTAAATCAAGCTTCCTGCTACTAAGACTGCTAATGCAGCGATAATTCCAATTAAACGTTTATTTTTCATTCTATTTCTCCTTTTTATTCCTTTTAAAATACTTCACTTATCTAATACTCTTCAAAAATCTCTTCAAACCACGTCAGCGTCGCCTTACCGTAGGTATATGATACTGACTCTGTCAGTTCTATCCACAACCTCAAAACAGTGTTTTGAGCAGCTTGCGGCTAGCTTCCTAGTTTGCTTTTTGATTTTCATTGAGTATAAAACAAGCGACGCCATCGTTTTCTTTCCATACTAACCTCCATCAAAAAAGTCCTCACACACAAAAACTTGTGTGAGGACGTCGATGCGCGGTACCACCTCAATTATAGGGAATTTCCCTATCGCTCTGTCTCGCAATAACGAGATGCACTGTAAGGTGTGCTCACCGAATTTTTATGATTTCAAATTCTAAATAACATTCAGCCCAATTTTCATCATCATCACTTATCTGTTTTTCAGCTACCACAGACTCTCTCAAATAGTTTGAATGATTACTTTTTCTGAATGGTTAAATTATATCATTTTTCAACTACTTGTCAAGACTCTTTTAGCATTTTTGAACTATTCAAAAACTTCCCCTATAGAAAAGAGGAAGCTTTGATAGGTATCAGCCTGAATTACGCAATCCTGTTGCAATTCCGTTGATGGTTGTATGGATTAATTTTTCTTGATCGCTTGATAATTCTCCCTCGACGTTGACGTTTAATCAACTCCAACTGGATATAGTTGAGGATATTAAAGTAAGGCATTCGATAATCTAAAACTGGCTTTTTAGATATGGATTTTCAGCCAAGAGTTCGTCATAACCTTCGATAGCCAAGATAACTTCCTTGGTCACTTGCCATTCATTTAAAATAGTCTCATAGATTGCTTTTACTTCTTCATCCTCACAAAGTTTGGCATATTCAAAAGCAATGTTCATATTTGATTTTTGACAAGACCATATCAACATTTGAAAGAAGCGATTGGAAGAAAGGCCAGTTTTTGGTACATATCTCGTAAGATAGCGATATTCTCAGGATTTTTATCGATAAATTCCTTGAAGCTTGAACCAACACCATACCAGCCAGGGAACATGACGCGACTTTGGGACCATGAGAATACCCAAGGGATGGCACGCAAACCACCGATTTCAGTAATAGTCTTACGAGCAGCTGGACGAGAACCGATATTAAAGCTTGAAATAGCCTTGATTGGACTTGATTCGAAGAAATAATCATAAAAATGATCATTTCCAAAGACCAAATCACGGTAGATATCGTAACTACGGTCCACCACTTGATCCATAATAGCTTCGTAACGATTTGAGGTATTGGTATCGCTCTTCTTCTGAGTAATCATACGGTTAATGGCTGCAGATACTAGCATTTCAAGATTATAGTAGGCAGCATCTTTGTTACCGTATTTATTCCCAATTACTTCACCCTGCTCCGTCAAACGGATACGATCCTTGATAGACTTAAGCGGTTGAGATGTGATGGCTTCATAGGTTGGTCCACCACCACGACCGACAGTCCCACCACGACCATGGAAGAAGGTAACCTTAACGCCAAATTCATCTCCAATAGCAGTCAATTGTTGTTGAGCCTTGTAGAGGGTCCAACATGATGATAGATAACCACCATCTTTATTACTATCAGAGTAGCCCAACATGATTTCTTGGTAGTTATTACGTGAAGCAATCCATTTCTTAGCAAGAGGAAGTGAAAGATATTCTCTCATGGTTTCTTCTGAGTGGTCCAAGTCCTCGATTGTTTCAAAGAGAGGAACAATTTGGACACGGGCTCTTTCTTTATCAACTAACCCTACTTCTTTTAGCAAGATAGCCAATTCCAACATGTCTGATACGCTGGTTGCATGTGAAATGATGGTCTGACGAATGACATCATCTCCCAACTTATCTTTCAACTTACGAGCAGCCTTAAAGATTGCTAATTCTTTTTCAAGTAACTCTGATTTTTCAACATGAGTGGCAGAAAGAATACGTGGATCTTCTTCTAATTCTTTCAAGAGAAGCTGGCATTTTTCTTCTTCACTTAGTTCACTATAATGAGAATGAATACCTGCTGATTTCAAGAGTTCAGCTACACAGGCTTCATGAACACTAGAATCTTGACGCATGTCAATAGATGCCAAATAGAAACCAAAAATTTCAACTGCCTGGATCAACTCAACAAAATCACCAGAAATCAGTGCTTCACCCTTATTTTCCAAGAGGGAATCACGAATAGTAATTAAATCCTTATAAAAATCATTAGCTGTTTCATAGTGAGCTCCAACTTCCTTATCCTCAATCAGATAGGTTTTTGTTGCTTGGATTTTTGATTGAATATCAAACAAGGCACGACGATAAAGCTCTTTTTCACGGTAGATCGAGTTATCCTTGGATTGACGAGCCATTTCTCTGACTTGCTTGCTCACATTGACAATACTGGTTGAGAGAGAGAATTCACGATAAAGTTGGTAAATCTTTTCATCATAGTAGTTCATGATGACTTCACACTGAGTCATAGCAGATTGTTTCAAGGTATCTGCTGTAACAAAAGGATTACCATCACGGTCTCCACCAATCCACATTCCCATGGTAATTGGTTTAGGATGTTTCAACTCCAAGCCATGTTTTTTAGCCAGACGCTTGTACTCAGCAGTCAAATGAGGAACTGCCTTCAGGAATGAACTATTGTAGTATTCCATAACATTCGTGATTTCATTGGTTACTTTCAATTTCTTTTCACGAATCATATCTGTCTGCATGATAATCTCAATGTAACGACGGAGATCATTATGCCATTTTTCCTTATTAATCAAGCCTAATTTCACATCACGATACTTACGCAAGAGGGTATGGATATGGTTGGTCAAATCCAACATACTCTTACGTTGCACTTGTGTTGGATGGGCTGTCAAAACAGGGACAACATTCAAGTGTTCTAGAATTTCAACCGCATTTTCTTTTTCTGCAACCATTTTGATCGTTGCCGATAATTTCCCAAGATAATCTTGATCGATATTATTTTGGTGGTTGATTTCATAGGCCAAATCCACATCTTCTGAAATATTAATCAAGAGAGGCAAGATAGAGAAATAGCGTGAAATATAAGCCATTTCATCATTTGACAGACTCGTAACTAATTGGTTCAAGCCTTGATAATCTTCTTGAGTTGATAATTCTTTCAACTCCATGATTTTTGCAAAAGTCTCTGGGGCAAGCATATTTTTAGTGATATCTTCTAACAATTCTGTTAAAATCAATACTTCTTCTTGCACGACAGCTTTATTACTATAGTTTTCTAATTTTTGAAGAGACATAGGTAATCCTTTCCACTATCAACTCTACATATAGTTTGATGAGTGAGCTTCTAACTCCTCATATAATTGGGCACGTTTTTCACTTGCATCAATATTTAAGACAAAGGCGATGGCTACAGACAAGACTAGGAGACTGTTCCCTCCTTGTGATAAGAATGGGAAGGTTACTCCTGTCGAAGGAATAATGCCAGAAATTCCACCGATATTGACAAAGACCTGTACCAGCATCATCCCCCCAACTCCAATCGCCATCATGGAATTAAAGGGATTCTTAGCACGAATACCGACTAGGATAATCCGCAAAATCAGGAAAAAGACAAGGGCTAAAATCAAGCTGGCTCCCACAAATCCAAACTCTTCAATGACAATTGAAAATACAAAGTCTGTATGGGCCTCTGGTAAATAACCACGTTTTTCGATTGAATTTCCTAATCCTAGACCAAACCAACCACCATTTACCATGGCAAAGTAGGAATTTGCAAGTTGGTGGCCTGCTCCTGCCAAATCAGCAAAGGGATTAAAGTAGGCACTGAAACGCTTAGCAACGTAACCAAATACTGGAACTTTTGAAAACTTATCAACCCCAATCATAGAATAGCTGATAAGGATAGGGCTGAAACTCCTACCAATACACCGATAAAGGCTATAAACCAACGATGAGCAATCCCACTAACTGTATACATAATCAAGGCGACCAGCGCTAGGATTGTCGCATTCCCCAAATCTGGGAAAATAGCCAAACTTCCTATCATTACCAAGAGGACAAAACGCCAATCATTAAAAGCTCGAGGAATCCATTGATTTTTAGTTAAAACTTGAAAATCGTAAATACCAATTTCATCCTGTTGTTTTGAAAAACGTTGGGCCAAGTACCAGACGATTATAATCTTCAAATACTCAGCTGGCTGAATGGTCAAAGGTCCTACTGAAATCCAACCATAGGCTCCATTGACTGGCGTACCAATTAAGCGAGCCAGAGCTAAGAGAATCAGCTCAACAAACATAACAATAAATAAAAGTCGTTCTTTTCTTAAAAAATTCAGTTTCAGCTTATATATCAAGGCAATCAATATTAAACTAAATACCCAAAACATTCCCTGACTTCGAACCAATTGCAAGGCACTTTTACCTTCTTCGATAAGAATGGCACTGGTTGTAGAATAGACTACAATCAAGCCCAAAATAGATAAAAGTAAGTAAGGAACTAGAATAGAATAGTTTAATAGGTGCCTCTTACTAATCTTCATAGTATCACCAATCTAATGAGAACAAAAGAAATTATTCCCAAATTCCGTTTATTTTTCTAGTTTTGATTGCTATTATACCATTTTTTCCGAAAGAAAAACTCTTACCCTTAAGATAATAGATTTTCTCATAAGAAAAAGAACCTGAGATGCTAAATCTCAAGTTCTTTCTTAGATTGAATCAATCACTGATTGAAAGAATAACTGAATTATTCTTCGTCTTTCCTTTTCTTACGAGCGATTAATCCGAATCCACTCAAGACTCCTAGAAGTCCAAGTGCTGCTAAGCTAGAGTTTGCTTCTGTACCCGTATTTGGAAGTTCGCGTTGACCATCCATATACTGTGGTGTAGCAGGTTCTGCTGGTTGTTCTGGTGCCACTGGAGCTACTGGTTGTTCAGGAGTCTCAGGTGTCACTGGAACTGGATTTGGTGCAGGACTAGGTTCTGGTTGTGGCTCTGGCTGAGGAGCTGGAGCTGGTTGTGGGGTAGGAGTCGGTTGTGGGGTCGGAACTGGTTGTGGGGTCGGAACTGGTTGTGGGGTCGGAACTGGTTGTGGGGTCGGAACTGGTTGTGGCTCAGGAGTTGGTTCAGGCTGTGGTTTTGGTTCTTCAGGAATCTTCAACTCTGGAATTTCCACAGTTGGCGGATCAAGTGGAACTACTCCCCCATTAAATTCTGGTTTTTCATGAACTTCAGGTTCACCTGGAATACCAATCGGTTCCTTATATTCAGGAATATCAACTTTAGGTGCATCATTTGGTTTTCCAAACAGCATTCACAACTTCACGGTAATAGTAATTAACTACTTTACCACCTACTGGTACAATACCATCTTTGTCTTCTGGCACTTTAACCAATTCATAAGATGTTGTAGTTGTGACAATATTACCATCTACTTCTTTTGTTTCAACTTTTGGTTCAATCACTTTCGCTTCAGAAGTGTATTTAGAACCAATATCTTTTTGACCTTGGTCATCACTTGGTGCTAGTTTTGTTTCAGTGTTTTCAATGTAGTAGTTTACAAGAACTGGCGCTTCCTTCATGACAGTTTCAGTTGTTACAACTGGACGGTAATAGTAATTGACTACTTTACCCTCAACTGGAACGGTACCTTCTTTATCACTAGGCACACTTACCAACTCATATCTTGTAGTTTTTGTTACTACACGGTCTGGTAAGTCCTCAGTTTCAACTTTTGGTTCAATTACCTTAGTTTCACTAGTATAGTTAGAACCAATTTCTTTTTGACCTTGGTCGTCACTTGGAGCTAATTTAGTTTCAGTGTTTTTCAATGTAGTAGTTTACAAGAACGGGTGCCTTCTTCATGACAGTTTCAGTTGTTACAACTGGACGGTAATAGTAATTGACTACTTTACCCTCAACTGGAACGGTACCTTCCTTGTCTTCAGGTACTTTCACAAGTTCATACTTAGTTGTCTTAGTGATAGTTCTATCAGGAAGTTCTTCTTGTTCTACTTTTTGGTTCAATTACCTTAGTTTCACTAGTATAGTTAGAGCCAATTTCTTTTTGACCTTGGTCGTCACTTGGAGCTAATTTTAGTTTCAGTGTTTTCAATGTGTAGTTTACAAGAACGGGTGCCTTCTTCATGACAGTTTCAGTTGTTACAACTGGACGGTAATAGTAATTGACTACTTTACCCTCAACTGGAACGGTACCTTCCTTGTCTTCAGGTACTTTCACAAGTTCATACTTAGTTGTCTTAGTGATAGTTCTATCAGGAAGTTCTTCTTGTTCTACTTTTTGGTTCAATTACCTTAGTTTCACTAGTATAGTTAGAGCCAATTTCTTTTTGACCTTGGTCGTCACTTGGAGCTAATTTAGTTTCAGTGTTTTCAATGTAGTAGTTTACAAGAACGGGTGCCTTCTTCATGACAGTTTCAGTTGTTACAACTGGACGGTAATAGTAATTGACTACTTTTACCCCTCAACTGGAACGGTACCTTCTTTATCACTAGGCACACTTACCAACTCATATCTCGTAGTTTTTGTTACTACACGGTCTGGTAAGTCCTCAGTTTCAACTTTTGGTTCAATCACCTTAGTTTCTGACGTATACTTAGATCCAATATCCTTTTGACCTTGATCATCGCTCGGTGCTAGTTTAGTCTCAGTGTTTTTCAATGTAATAATTTACCAACACAGGCGCTTTCTTCGCTACTTCAGTAGTATTAACTACTGCTCGGTAGTAATAATTAACAGTTGTTCCACCCTCAGCAATCTTACCATTCGCATTATCTGGTGTAGCTACTAACTCATAAGTAGTTACTGTCGTAACTGTTTTCTCTGGTAAGTCTTGAACCTCTGTTTTTTTGGTTCAATCGTTTTTAGCTTGAGTTGTGTAGTCAGACTTAACTGGTAAGTCTGCTTGGTTTTCACTAGGTGCTAGAGAAGTCGTTGTATTTTTCTAGATAGTAGTTAACGTTCAGAGGGGCTTTCTTCTCACGGTAGTAATGTGTTACCACAGAATTACCATCAGCAACAACTTTATAAGCTCGAATAGGTGTACTACCCTCACGTTTGTTATAAGTTGTTTCATTATGAGAGCTTTCAGCTGTTGCTGAAAAACCATTAGAATCTTTTAGTTAATCGTAAAAATCCATCTGAATCAGGTTGTACCTCATTCGAATTTTTCATTATCACGATCAAAACTAACACCTTTATAAAATTTATAAACAGGCATAGTTTCTACTGTTGTCACCGTCACCGAACCATCATCGTTAACTTTAACTGAACCTTTTTAACTAAAATCAGATGTTTCTTCCTTGGTTACAGTATCTCGACCTTCAAGATAGTTAGACAATATATTTTTCTTTAGTAACTAAATGAGTACGTTTTTGTTGTTGTAATTGTTTCCAGTTCTATACTACCACTATCTACAATCTTATAATTTTTTTCTCAACTTTTACAGTAGTTTCAATATCACCTGAAATAGATTTTTGTTTCTTTAATATTCGAAAATGTTAGATTTTCAAAATTACTAGAAATATTAGATAAGCTTGGATTAAGTAAATTGTTAGCTTCTTGACTAGCAAGAAAAATGATTACCTTCATCTGAACCATCTGAAACAAAGTTGTATTTACCTTGAATATCGCTTGAAGTAGAGTTCTTTACGTATGCAACTTTCAAACCTTTTGCTCTCTAAAGTAGAAACTACCGAATCCAAATAAGCATCCACTTTAGACTTAGCAGCTCTTATTTTCTCTTTATCTGAATCACTAGTTGCCTCATTTTTCTGCAAAATTTTTAAAATTTCATATAAAACGTAATACGATTCATGATTTTTAAAGCGTCCTTTATACTAGGATTAGTAGTTATAGGTAAAACATTATAGTCAGGTAAATCAAAGAAAGGTTTCAATTCTTCCTTTAAAATATCTTTTATCAGGAGTCCATTGGAAAAAAATTAACAACTTTATCACCTGTGACAGTTCGCTCCACATCATCAGACGTACCAAAAATACCATCTTTACCTGCTTCTAAAATATTAGCTGTTTGATCTGCATCTATTTGCTCTAATATATAAGTAGGATTATCAAATCTTACAGCACTATCAGTATCGACAGCATCTGGAAGCACTTCATAAGTTGAAGAACTATAGCGTTTTTAGTTTTTCACAAGACTAGGATTTGCCACTGCATAAGTATCTTTGTCGAGAACAAGAATAGAGTCACCTTCTTGAAGTGTTACATTTGCTTTTGTGAAGTCTTTAGCGTTTGCAAGACCTGCTTTCCATTTAGAAACAGCATCTTCATCGCTTGATACCCCGTCAGTTTCTACGAACTTACCGTATTGACCATCAGAAGTTTCTTCGACAAGATAAACCTTACCTGTTGTTTTTGTGTAGTTGATTTCACCAAGATTATTGTGCATTCCTTCTGGGGACACACTTGCTTTCAATATCGTTGAATTGAGTTTTGCTATATTTAGCTTTGTCAGCACCCTCAACCTCAGAACGTGTACGTTCATAAACCTTACCGTTCAATTCAAGAGTGTCTTGTTTCCCTGTTTCCTCAGAAACAGTAATCCCCTTTTTATCAACAGTTGATTCACGGTAATCTTTACCGTCTGTATCTGCGGCAAGACCTTTCTTATCGTAAGGAGTTGTAATTGTTCCTTGACCTGTCGCTACTGTTTCAGTTTTCAAAAAGTGACTTATCTTCTTCCAACTTGTAATTTACAGTAGTCTCAGAAGTGACAGTTAGCACATCCGAACCGTCAGCGTCACCTTTATTTTCGTTAGCTTTTCGTTGGTTCAGCAACACCTTTATTCAAGACTGCATCGAATTTAGCAACTTTACTAGTATCAGTATCATCTGTGAATGTATTCGTATTTGTAGAAGTTGTCTTATCGACACTATCTACCAATGCAACCTCACTTCCACCTGCACCATTTACAACATCTGCCGAAACTGATTGTGTTGTTGTAACTAAACCAACACCTAGTGCAAGAAGTGTTGCACCGATTAATTTTTGAATCAGTTCTACCATTCTTATACTTACGGAAAGAGAAAAATTTCACGTCTATCTTGTTTAAACATTTTTACCTCACATATACTACATTTTTTTAATAATGTTGAAAAACCCAATAGGTCTCATTATGACTTAAAAATAGGTCTCTGTAAGATTTTAACACATTGTCAAAAGTATAGCAAGAATAGAACTTTGAAGATTCGAATAGACCAATATATTGATATTTCAAAAATCAATTCCTTCAAATCATTAACACCCTCAAATAATTTAGTATTTTTCACATTTACTTGCATAAAATTTATGTGCTAAATCTACATCAGAAAGCAAAACAAACTAAACCAAATGAAGATGCTTCAACAGCAGCATTTGCAAAACATTCGCTCATAGAACAAGAGATATAACCCTCATGATTCTCATATGAACATTTTCAACAAATCCTTTAAAATGAACATTATCAGGTAAATCTTCTTCAGTATAACCTACAGGTAAATTTCCATAAATCGTCAATTTACTATCAGGTAACTCCCTAAAACGCCCTCAATCGCCCACTCGCAACGTTTCAAAAAGTCATGTTACCTACAATACACCAATCTGTTACAGAAGTGTACTCTTTTTCTATACCCTCTTTTACATAAATCGGAGGCAAGAACCGTACCAAATTAGATCCTAATCGCTCTTCCAAAACGGGGCTTGCAACTAAATTTTGACACCAGTCTTGTAAGACAAACTTCATCATCGGATCTAAAATATTGTAATGGGTATAAGCAAATAGCTGCCTCCCGGTATTTTGGAAAAATTTCCTCAATTGAAGAGGATATTCATTAACCATGTCGATGATAAATCGATCATATACTGTAGAATTGTTAGCTAGATAGAGGCTGACTAACTGCCATTGGGTATAGGTTTCACTACTTCTTAGATTTTGATAAGAATGATAATTTTTCACTCACATCCCCTCTTAGTAATTCTCCTTTACTATCATAAAGGGTAAACAACTGTTCTTGATGAGAATATCGATACAATAGTTGAGAGGTATAACATTCGACACTTCCATCTTGATAGCGAATAAGACCAACATACCCTTCATTTGTAAACTCAACCCTAAGAACACCCTTTAGCTCTTCTACAAATTCTTTTTACACTGGGTTTCTGTCTAGCTAGATCTGATTGATCATAAATAACATGGTGAAAATCTTCAAATCCAAGATTTTCAAGGGTTTCTACAAAATTTGGTACAAAATTCTCTAAATTTGTTAAAACAAGTTCTTGTTCTACCTCTAAACTTTTAAAGATTTCCTGACGTGCTAATTGACTTCTTTCAAAACCATAAGAGCTTACAGGAACTGCTTCTTTAATTGTAAATACTTTAACCATGGTTTATTCTAATACATCCTCCAATCTTAAACCACGACTTCTTGCTAGTCTCGCACGAAAAGTCATACCACGTTTATAACGTTCGGATAAACGATAGTAGGTTGTTACTATATTCAAAACCAAAGCATTATCCTTTGTAACCATTCGAGACCACAAATGCCAATCTTCAAATCCATCACACTTAGCATCATAGCCTCCTGCTTCATCATAGGCAGAGCGTTTAAAAATGACGGTCGAATGATTAAAAACATTTCGATAAGCAAGCTCTAACCATAACTTTTCTCCCATTAGATGATTCGTTCTGTTTCGCCTTATTTTATCGGTCATCGCATCTTCTTCTGCGACAACTCTAGCTCCTATAATGTCTAATTGTGGATTTTCTTCCAATTCATGTAGGATAAGGTCTAGATGCCAGGGCATCCAAATATCATCTGCATCTTGTCTGGCTACATAATCCGTTTGAGATAGGCTTACTCCACGATTTAAAGTTTCTGAAATTCCTCTATGACTTTCCCTGATATACTGTACTCGTTCGTCTACTAGATAAGGCCTACATACTTCTTCTGTATTATCTGTCGAACCATCATCCACAATTAGCAGACGAAAGGCTTGATGGGTTTGATTTAAAACAGAATCAATCGTTTGACTAATGGTTTTAGCTCCATTATAGACAGGCATGACTATATCAACAGTCGTGTCCGATTGAGACACATTTTGATAAGGCACACCTCGTTTTTGCAAAAACATTAGATTCATGAGTAGTTAAAAAGTCCGATACCCATGAACCGATACACCCTCTATATTTTTTTACCAACAAAAGCGAAGTTGAGTAAAAACCATGCACCTCAACGAACTCATACTCCTCTAGCAAAAGATAAATTTCTTCTTCAAAACAAAATCTAGCTTCTTTCAATTTATTTTGATAGGGATTCAAAGGTACTCTAGGATGGGGATAATAATAATCAATCTTCTGCTCGTCTATAACCTTAGCCGTCAATTTTTGGGTAATTTCCAAATCTTCCTGATGAAGGAGAGAACCTAAAAATTGTCCCAGAAAAACTCTTATTTTCTTACCATTTTTTGCTCTAAGAAAATGACTTGGTTCAAGATGAAGCTTTAGAAAAACCTGCTTGTCTTTTGGGAAAAGGATACAGTCCTCAAATACCGTATAATGTTTATTTGACAAAGACATGACCTCTCTCAAGGTAAAGTTTGTATACGGAATATCCCTCTCATTTTCTTGTGTATACATACTGTAAGGGACGATAGAAGTACTTCCATCATCAAAGGTATACAGACTCATCGTGCTAGGTTTAAAGATACTAAGAGCTACAGGATTGTCTAAGCTTGCTAGATAGAGATTACGAATTGACCTGCCTTTCAGAATCTCCCTGAATATCATTCAAAACTGTCTTTCCTTCTAAAACAATGACTTCCTTACAAAATTCTTTTCATCCGTTCAGCATAAAAAGTCTGTCTCGCATCATTTGACATCTTTTAGATAAATCCCAATAAAGTCTTCTGAGACAGTCTGAACAACTTCTTTAGCGATTAAAAACTTGAAAAGGGGAGGTACAAAATATAATATTCATTTTACTTCCATTCTATAATTTATCCATGTTCTCTAGTTGAATTGCAAACTCTAAATCCAACATGCAATTAACCTTCTTGCAAAAATATAACCTAACTTCTCACCATAAAATGATTGTGTTTTTAAAAAGCTTCCTACTCTAACTCCAAAAAGATTTCCATTCGGATAATATTGCAATCCTTGATGTTGGCGATTCGTTTCCTCTGCTTTTTACGTCCTTTTGTTTTAAAGCAGTAGAATTGCAAGGTTGAACAATAAGAGATAAATTTATATCTAATTCTTTTACAGTAATAACTGAATCATGTTCCCTTAAAAGCTCTAAAACTCTAGTTACATCCCTTTTTATTCTAAAATGGACTCGTTGGTTGGAACAATACAATCTGGTCATCATCCTTTATTTTATACTCAGCAATTACATCCAATAGAACGTCAACCATGGTAGCTGATGAAGTAGCAAGTTCTATAGGTCTTTTCCGATTTATAACATCTTTTGAATCATATTCTTTTTCACTATAATCTGTTGTTACAATAATCTCATCAAATAAAAAGCAATTCTTTTACAAACTTAATTGTCCTATCAAGCAAACTCAATTCAGAAATTTTTGTAAAATTTTTTATTAGGAAGTCCTACCGAACCTTTTCTCGCAGGAATCACTGCTATCTTTCTCACATTTTTCTCCTACATTTTCTTTTTGTGCAATCATCTCTGCCACCAATCTTCATATTCTTGATACCAATGGATAACTTCTTTTAGTCCCTTATCAAAAATTCACTTAGATAGGAACCATAATTTTTTGAACAGTTGGAAATCGTAGCCCTGACTCCAAAAAGAACGAACCCGGGCTTTTACCAATAAATCCGCAGAGGCTTTTGTAGCAGCATAGGAGAACTTGGATTGTACTGCATTTTTTTCAATGAATTTATCCTTAAGTTCTAATAGAAAGTCCCCATAAACCTCATCTGTTGAAATATGGTGGAAACGGATATCATACTTTCTAGCTAGATTTAAAAGATTTTGCTTCCCAACAATATTACTTTTTCACAAAAATAGATGTGACATGCAAAGACTTATCATTAAAAGATTCCGCCACAAAAATAAAACAATCAAATCAACTTGTTCATCGATCTGTTTACTCAATTCCAGCTCAAAATCAGAAGCGACTAATAATCTCATCAAACTTTTCAAGCGCAATGCCTTTGGTTTTCGGAACCTTGAAAACTTCAAAAAAATGGATTTTCATCGCTCTGAATATCAAAAAGAAAGAACAAAATTTGTCCTTTCTCGAGCTTAGCTTTTTCTTCAACCCACTACAGTTGACAGTGAGGCTTTATTCTTTTGAAG
>BNJV01002399.1_pt1 | contig 144754 bp, 222 predicted proteins | sample 8540591 | NCBI WGS metagenome assembly BNJV01 (sample SAMD00202457, study PRJDB9452) | human saliva metagenome | host: Homo sapiens
TTTATTTTTCTCAACTGATGCGTCAACTTGTAGCTGCTTTCTAGAAATGTCGTTAGCACGGCTTTCGTCTTTTTGAAGAAGACCCTAAGTAGAGTAAGTCGACTAAGAAGAGCGAGTCGTTACGACTGGTAATGGCTGCAGAACGAATCGATTTTTTTCATGGCGAGGAACTTTGAGGCAATAGGTGCTGAGAGCGTCTAGATTGCCGTTGCCTTGTCCAGTAATCGATACGGTTGGGATGCTACGTTCTTTAGCAATTTCAAAGGCTGCATTGACTTCTCTTGTGTTCGCAGAGTAGCTGACACCAATCACTAAGTCTTTTTCCGTAGCGTTGCTAAGGCTTGCGAGTTGGATGTGTGAGTCAGTGTGGTAGACGATATTTTTTTACCGATACGGCTTAGTTTAAAGTAAATATCGCTGCAGACTAGACCCTGAAGCGCCGACCCCAAAAAGTGTAGATTTTTGTTCGCGTTTTTTTGAGTAAGTCAATCACGCGGTCGAGTGTGTCGTCGTCGATTAGTTCGATCGTCATCTCATAGGAACGAGTAACCGTCTTAATTAATTTAGATTGAATGGTTTTTGATGGAGTCATCCTTGTCGATTTGTTCGTCGATGGATTGTGAGTTTTGTTGCGCTAAATTCACCTTTGAAATCGAGAATAAGAACGGAAACCCAATTTTTTTAATATATTTACTAATAGAAGAAGACGAAACCCCAATTTCATCTGCCAATACATGAATGCTTGAAGAAAGCACGACATCTGAATGCTTTTGAGATGAATTCTTCAATTTTTTTATCTGTTGCTGTTAAAAAAACTTTTTCATGGAATCCCTACCTTTTTTTCGAGAAATATTGTTTCCGATTTCATTATACAGTATTGAAATAAAAATTTACAACGCTGTATAATATGTTTAAGAAAAAAACGATTTCATTATGAATTTTTAGTGGAATTTTTTTAAGAGGAGGTGGAGAAAATGGATGACATTTCAAAAATTGATGACAGAGCAAGTCAATGACAGAAGTAAGGATATTGAAACGCAGTCGATTCGTGAGATTTTACGTTATATGAATGACGAAAACAGAAAAATCACTGATGCGATTGAACAGTGCATTCCAGAAATTGAAAAAGTGACAGCAGGTGTTGTACAAGCATTCGAGAAAGGAGGCCGATTGATTTATCTGGGCGCGGGGACTTCTGGTCGACTTGGTGTTCTGGACGCAAGCGAATGCCCACCAACATTCGGTGTATCACCGGAGATGGTAGTGGGACTGATTGCGGGTGGAGATTACGCTCTTCGAAACGCCATTGAAGGTGCCGAAGACGATGAAACCTTAGCCGAGGCACAGTTAAGAGACTTGGATCTTGTTAAAGAGGATGTAGTCATCGGAATTAGCGCGAGTGGACGCACACCTTATGTCGCAGCAGGTATTGCCTATGCCAATGAGGTTGGATGTTTCACAGGTGCGATTTCCAATTCTCCAAATGCTTTAATTTCTAACATTGCTTCGGTTGGTATCGAAGCGATTACTGGACCCAGAAGTGGTTACAGGCTCTACGCGAATGAAAGCAGGGTACGGCTCAAAAAAATCATTCTCAATATGATTACGACGACTGCGATGATTCAAGTAGGAAAAAAATCTTTCAAAAGGATATATGGTCGATGTTCAACCAACGAACTCAAAAAGTTGAAACAACGAGCAACCAATATTCTTGCTAAAGATTACCAAATCTTTCTCCAGAAGACGCAAGACGTGTTCTTGAGGAAAATGATTTTTGATTTAAAAGTCGCTATTATCTCTCAAATACATCATATTTCGGCAAAAGAAGCAGAACAACTGCTTCAGGCAAAATCAGATGAATATTGTCAAGGCAATGAAAAAAATAAGGAGGCTTAATAAAATGGATGCAAAGAAAGTAGCAAATGAAATTTTTAAATAAAGTCGGACAAAAGGAAAAATGTGGTCAGTAACGCTACATGTATGACTCGCTTACGTCTGACTGTAGCGGATACATCTAAAGTGGATGTCGCTGGATTAAAAGATGTGGATTCAGTATTAGGGGTTGTAGAACGTGAACAAAGGGGTTCAAATCGTTTTAGGACCTGGTAAAGTGACTGAAGTAGGTCGCGAATTTTGCAGAATTAACAGGAATTGAATTAGGTAGCGTAGATGAAGTAGACGCAGCTGATTTAGCAAAAAGAAAAACAAAAAAAGAAAAATAAAGCAAAAACATAATGGGCCCTAGTTCAACGCTTCTTGGAACATATTGCTAACATTTTTCGTACCATTATTACCAGGGATTATCGCAGCTGGTTTAATTAACGGTATTTCAAACGTTATTAACGTAACAACACAAAATGCGTATAACTTTGAATGGTGGTACCAAGCCATCCGTACAATGGGTTGGGGGCTATTCACCTTCTTGCCTTTATATGTAGGGTACAATGCCGCTCGTGAGTTCAAAGGAACTCCTATTCTTGGGGCAATCGCTGGAAGTATGTCACTTGGGGTTACAACAATGCCACTTCTCTTAAAAACAGATGCTGGTCAAGTGTTGATGCCATTTACGGATAAACCATTTAACCCAGGTGCTGGTGGTCTATTAGCCGCATTAATGATGGGGATTGTAGTTGCTTACTTAGAACGCGCTATTGATAAAGTTATCCCAACAATGTTGAAGACATTCTTAACTCCATTATTAACATTAATCATTGGTGCATTCTTATCAGTATTAATCATCCAACCTGCTGGGGCTGCGTTAACTCAAGGTATTTACACAGTATTAAACTTCGTATATGAACAATTAGGAATCTTTGGTGGTTACATCTTAGCGGCTGGATTCTTACCAATCGTATCTGTTGGTTTACACCAAGCGTTAACTCCAATCCACGTTCTATTAAACAATCCAGAAGGACCAACTCAAGGGATCAACTACCTATTACCAATCTTGATGATGGCCGGTGGTGGACAAGTGGGTGCAGGTTTAGCATTATACTTGAAGACTAAGAACAAAAAATTAAAACAATTAACAAGAGACTCATTACCAGTTGGTATCTTAGGTATCGGGGAACCAATGATGTATGCTGTAACTCTTCCTTTAGGAAAACCATTCTTAACAGCCTGCTTAGGTTCAGGTTTTGGAGGAATGTTGGCTGTTCTATTCCACTTAGGTACTGTATCTCAAGGGGTTTCTGGGTTGTTCGGTGCTTTAATTATGGTACCAGGAACTCAAGTACTCTTCTTAACTGCAATGGTCGGAGCTTACATCGGTGGATTTGTCATCACATGGTTCTTCGGTGTAGATGAAGATCGTATTAACGAAGTATATGGAAACAAATAGAGCAAACATTTCTTTTGGGCGCTCCATCTATATCAATCTTGGTGAACAAGTCGTTACACAAGTATTAGAAGAAATGAAAGCCGCGCGTCAAACCGTGGCTTTCACTTCTTTTCAGTTACCAGAACATCCGTTAGAAATCTCGGATATGGCTCGTCTTGTGGAGCTTGCTCGCTCATATGAAGTAGATTTAATTCCAGACATCGCCCATAAAGATCTTACCAAAGAAAATATTGCGGCTCTGAAAAATGCGGGGCTATCGTACTTACGTCTGGACGAATTTGGAGACGAAGCGTTTATTGAACGTTGCGGCAAGGCGTTTACGCTTGTCGTGAATGCGTCGACGTTTACCCACCGTGAATATAAAGTGTTAGAACGACTCGGTTTTTCTCGTCGAATCATCGCTTGTCATAATTATTATCCAAAAGTATATTCAGGGATTTCGCTTGAAAAATTCACCACGATTAATCAAAAATTACATGCGCTTGGTGTAAAAGTACTGGCTTTTATTCCAGGAGATGAGCCTTTAAGAGGACCGCTTCATGAAGGTTTACCAACCGTTGAAACGCATCGTACATTAGATACGCGATTGGCGATTTGCGAATTGATTGCTTCTCACACGGATATGATTTTAGTGGGAGATACGTTTATTAACGCGTCTACACAAAAAGTCATGAAAGAATTCCAGGAAGGGTTCGTGTCACTAAAAGCGCAAGCATCTGCAGCATTAACAGGGAAAGTGCTTCATGATCGTATCGATGCAAGTGATTTTGTGTACCGAGTACTCGGCACTCGTGGGTCAGCCTTATTAGGTGGCGAAGTTTCTACAACAACTCGCACCGTTGGAGAAATCAACCAAGCCAATGCTGGTTACGGTCGTTACCAAGGCGAAATCGAAATTGCTAAAGTTGAGTTACCTGCAGACGTTCGCCAAAATGTCATCGGACACTTACTTCCGTCTGAGATTGCAGTATTTACCGCTTTGCCAGAAGGATTTGGGATTCAATTAGAAGTCGAATAACAAACAACAATCCATCCGCCACTTTTGGGAGGATGGGTTGTTTATTTTTCTAGACAACATTAGAAAAATACGCCGTTTTATGATACTCTAGATGAGTAAAAATTTTATAGGAATAAAGGGGGCCTTTGGATGATAGAGCTGATTGCAACAGTTGAATCCATCCAACAAGCAAAAGACTTGCTTGAAGCGGGCGTGGACACGATTTATTTTGGGGAAGACCAATTCGGACTTCGCCTTCCTATGTCGTTTACACGTGAGGAACAAAAAAAGAATTAACGGAATTGGCGCACCAATATGGAAAGAAAGCAAGCGTTGCTGTCAACGCGATTTTTTTCATAATGAAGGAATTGCGCTTGTACCTGAGTATTTAACATTTTTTTAAAAGGGAATCGGTGTTGATAACATCGCGGTAGGAGATCCAGGAGTGGTTCAAATTATGAAGAACCCTGAGTACTCTATTCCGTATCGTTATGATGCAGCGGTTTTAGTAACAAGTAGTCGTCAAATCAACTTCTGGGGAAAAACGTGGTGCCGTTGGTGCGGTACTTGCGCGTGAAATTCCTCGTGAAGAAATGAAAACTTTGGCAGCAGGTGTAGAAATTCCAATCGAAGTTCTCGTGTACGGTGCAACTTGCATCCATCATTCAAAAACGCCCACTGTTAAATAACTATTTTAACTATATCGAGAAAAAAGAATCGGTTGAAAAACGTCGCGGTTTATTCGTGTCAGAACCTGCCGATGAAGATTCTCACTATTCCATCTACGAAGACATTAACGGAACGCATATTTTCGCGAATAACGACGTGTCTCTTGCACCTTATTTGTTAGAATTAACAGAAATGGGCATTCCACAATGGAAATTAGACGGAGTGTTAGCTCCAGGTCAAGATTTTGTGGAAGTAGCGAAATTATTCGTCAATGCACGTAATGAAATCGAAGCAGGCACATGGACTCCAGAGAAGAGCGCAAGCCTTGAACTACAAGTACGCGCACACCATCCAAAAAGTACGTGGCCTCGAAGCAGGATTTTTATATTTTAAATCCAGAAGATGTGAAATAGGAGAGAGTCAAATGGGAAGAAAAAAATATTGAAAAAAACCTGAAGTACTTGCTCCAGCGGGTACTCTTGAAAAAAATTAAAAAAACAGCTATTTTTGTACGGAGCAGATGCGGTTTTTCCTTGGTGGAGAAGCGTACGGACTTCGTAGCCGTGCAGGGAACTTCGACTTTGCGGAAATGAAAGAAGCCGTTGATTTTGCCCATGCACATAATGCAAAAAGTATATATCGCAGCCAACATGGTTACTCATGAAGGTGATGAAAAAGGAGCGGGAGACTTCTTCCGTACAGTTCGTGACATCGGGATTGATGCAGCCATCATCAGTGACATGGCCTTAATGGATATTTGTGCCTCAGAGGCGCCTGGATTACCAATCCATTTATCAACACAATCCTCAGCAGCCAACTACGAAACGCTCAAACTTCTGGAAAGACGAAGGGTTAGAGCGTGTCGTATTAGCGCGTGAAGTATCAATGGATGAAATCAGAGAAATGCAAGAAAAAGTGGATGTAGAAATCGAAGCCTTTATCCACGGAGCAATGTGTATTTCTTATTCCGGCCGTTGCGTATTATCAAACCACATGGTGCATCGTGATGCTAACCGTGGGGGATGTGCGCAGTCTTGTCGTTGGAAATACGGTCTATTCGATATGCCATTTGCCGGTGAAAAGAATATGGTCGGTGCTGGCGAAGAAGGAATCGAAGAGAAATTCTCAATGAGTGCCGTTGACTTATCAATGCTTCAAAAACTTACCTGACTTAATCGAAGCAGGTGTGGATAGCTTGAAGATTGAAGGTCGTATGAAATCAATCCACTATGTGTCAACAGTATCGAACGTTTACCGTGCTGCTGTGGATTCTTACTGCGAAGATCCAGATAACTATGTATGTAAACAAGAATGGATTGACGAGTTATGGAAAGCAGCTCAACGTGAATTAGCAACTGGTTTCTACTACCAAATTCCAACTGAAGAAGAACAATTATTTGGCCCACGTCGTCAAATTCCTCAATATGCTTTCGTTGGACAAGTACTTGAATATGATCCAGAAACACAAATTGCAACGATTCAACAGCGTAATAACTTCAAAGTTGGAGACCATATTGAGTTCTACGGACCGGGAATGCGTCACCACGAAGAAGTATTAACACAATTATGGGATGAAAATGGTGAAGAAATCGAAGCAGCTCCTCACGCGATGATGATTTGTAAGATGAAAGTATCTGAGCCAGTGAAACCGTTAGATATGATTCGTAAACGTCGTTAAGACGAATTTTTAAAAGAAAGAAGGAATGAAAATGTCATTACCAAATTGCCCTAAATGTGGTTCAGAATACACATATGAAGATGGCGTATTATTAGTATGTCCTGAATGTGCGTATGAATGGGAACCAGGTTCAGAAGTTGAAGAAGGACCAGTAGCCATCGATGCAAACGGAAATAAATTACAAGACGGCGATACTGTAACAGTCATCAAAGACTTAAAAGTAAAAGGCGCTCCGAAAGATATTAAGCAAGGTACACGTGTGAAGAATATTCGCATTGTGGAAGGCGATCATAATATCGATTGTAAGATAGATGGCTTCGGCGCAATGAAACTTAAATCTGAGTTTGTTAAAAAGATTTAATGGGAGTCCCGTAGGGACTTTCAAAAAGCTCCCCCTAGAATTTTTATAGTTGTTATAATAGCGATACCGGATTGAGCCTTGTGTCTCAATCCTACCAAGCTTCAAACTGACTCTACGGGTTTCACCCTAGAGTCAGTAATTCACATTGGTTATGAACCCGCTATTACAACTACTATAAATCTAGGGGGCTTTTTTCGTCCCTCTACCTAGTGAACTTTACCAAACTTAGAAATAAGTTTTATTGCTTCTCATAAAGAGCGGGTTCGGCGGATAGGTCGAGCCTCAAAGATTCTCTAGAAAATGAATTTTCAAGAGAATCTAATTCGCATCGGTTACTGGTCGCTATTGTTGTTATTATAGAATCCAAAGGGCTTTTTCTGTAGTCCCTCGAGGCAACTTAAACTTTTTACATGCTCGGATTAAGTTTCCTGCTTCTCAGGAGGGAAAAGGATTCGGCTTTTTTGTCCCTCGACTCATTGAACTTTACCAAACTTAGAAATAAGTTTTATTGCTTCTCATGAAGGACAGGTCCGGCTTATTGGTAAAAATTTCCAAAGGGTGGACTGTAAATAAAATTTAATAAATAAGGAGTATATGCATAAAAACAGTTTTCTTATGCATATTTTTATTAGGGAAAATAGGTCTGAGTCCTTGAAATTTAATTTCCACTGTGTTACATTCAGAATAAGGAGTAGAAAACGCTTTTGTGTAGGCGTTTCTGTGACTTTTATCACAAAATTCGTTTAGGAGAAATAGCAGTTTTGGAACAGTATCATACAGGTACCATTCGATTGATGGGAACCGTCATCGAATTGAAAATTGCGCATCCAGAAGGCGAGCGTTTAGTGGCTGAAGTTTTCGAGCAATTAAAGCGATATGAGCATCGTTTTAGCGCGAATGACCCAACTTCGGAGCTAATGGCTGTGAACTTGGCAGCGGGAAAACATGCAGTTAGTGTTCATCCAGAAATTTTTCATTTAGTAAAAATAGGGCTGGAGAATAGTTTAGCTGTGGGAAGTCGGATGAATATCTTGATTGGCCCGGTTGTTCAAACATGGCGCGTGGGCTTTAGTGATGCACGAGTACCAACGGATGAAGAAATTAAAGCCAAACTGCAACTGACCGATGCAACGAAAGTCGAACTGGATGAAGAGAGTCAGACGATTTTTCTGTTGGAAGAAGGAATGCGAATCGACCTTGGTTGTATTGCCAAGGGGTATATTGCCGACTTGGTGATAGAGCAACTAAAAGAGCAAGGAGTGACTTCTGCGCTCATTAATCTTGGTGGGAATGTTCTTACGCTAGGACCAGCTGTTCATCATGAAGATGGGAATTGGTGGATTGGAATTCAAAAACCCTAAACTCCTGCGTGGAGAAAATGTGGCGCTTCTTCCGATTCAAGATGAGTCGATTGTGACATCAGGTGTCTATGAACGGGTGCTCGAGGTGGATGGAAAGAAATACCATCATATTTTGGACCCTCATACTGGATATCCAGCCGAAACAGACGTTGCGAGTCTGACGATTGTATCGAAGCAATCCGTGGATTGTGAGATATGGACTACTAGACTCTTTGGAAAAAAAGCACACGAAATCTTATTCGAAGTGGAACAACACCCTAACATCGAAGCTGTATTGATTTTGGAAGATGATCGTATCTTCTATACATCAGGACTTGCTTCAAAGATTCAATTACTCGAAAGGAAGTACTCAAATGGTTAAATTAATCGGTTTAGTCGGAACAAACTCTAAAAAATCAACAAACCGTCAACTATTACAATACATTCAAAAACATTTTTCAGAACAGGCGGAAATTGAACTAGTCGAAATTAAAGACATTCCAATGTTCAACAAACCAACTCCTAAAGTAGTGCCTCAAGAAGCACAAGCAATTGCAGAAAAAATCGCTGCAGCGGATGGAGTAATCATTAGTACACCAGAATATGACCACTCATGCCCAGCTGTATTAATGAACGCTTTAGCATGGTTATCTTATGGTATCTATCCATTGTTAAATAAACCTGTCATGATTACAGGAGCATCTTACGGAACATTAGGTTCTTCACGTGCACAAAGTCAATTACGTCAAATCTTAAACGCGCCAGAAATTAAAGCACGCGTTTTACCAAGTGATGAATTCTTATTAGGTCACGCCCTACAAGCATTCGACGAAGAAGGTAACTTAAAAGATACAGTGACTGTTGAAAAATTAGAAAAGATTTTCGAAGATTACTTATTATTCATTGAAATTACAAAACAATTAGTTCGTGCAAACGAAGCTCGTGAAAAAAAGAAGCGAAAAAAACTTCTCATGGGACAGTTCTAAAAAAATAAGGAGTGACAGTAGAAAATGAAAAATTATTGGTATCGTAGGATCAAATGCGGAATTTTCGCATAACCGTTTATTATTACAATTTATCGAAAAGAAATTCGGTGACTTATTCGAGTTTGAAATCTTAGAAATTAAAGATATTCCAATGTTCAACCAAGACGAAGATCAATCTAAGAGTTTCCCAGTACAATACATGTACAACAAATTAATTCGTGCAGATGGTGTGATTATCGCAACACCTGAACACAACCACACAATTACAGCTGCGTTGAAGAGCACATTAGAATGGATGTCATTCAACTTACACCCATTCGAAAACAAACCAGTGATGATCATGGGAGCTTCTCACTATGACCAAGGGACTTCACGTGCGCAAGTGCATTTACGTAAAATCTTGGACGCTCCAGGGGTAAATGCGTATGTATTACCAGGGAACGAATTCTTATTAGGAAAAGCAAAAGAAGCATTTGACGAAGAAGGAAATATTAAGAGCGAAGGAACTGTAGCATTCTTACGTTCATGCTTAGAAAACTTCGTGAAATACGTGGAGGTTGTAAAAGTGTTACGTAAACCATTACCAACACCGCCAGAAGACTTAGACTGCACAAACCCAATTTCTACAACTGTTCAAGGGGTTGACCCAGATGATCCAGAATGGGTTGAAAAAGCAAGTGAAATCGTTGGTGCTGCTCAAGGAAACGACTATGTTCGCCTAGACCACGGTTTATTAACGGTTGACCAAATCGATATGTTCTTAAAAGCTCTACCATTTGAAGTAACATATGCCGATGACAACAACCAATTCTTGTACTATAACTTCAACAAACCAGCAAACAAAATGTTGGCTCCACGTGTGCCAGCTCAATCTGGTAAACCGTTTAGGAACTGTTCACCCACCACGTACATTCAAAAAAATGTGGAATACCCTCATTGCGAACTTACGTGCAGGAAACGTGGATTACTTCCGTACAATCGTTCCAAACACTCCACCAGAAATCATCAACGTACACAACTACCAAGCAATGTACTATCCTGATGGTTCTTACGCTGGAATTAACGAAATCGTATTTGACTTCAAACCATGGTTAGATTGGTACTTACAAACAACTGGCCAACGTTTAGTAAGCGCAAATGGTGCTGCTCCAGTAGCGGATGCAACAAGTGGCGCTTCAAATAGTGGACACTCAGCTCCTGCTCCTGCAGCAGATGCAACAAGTGGTGCTTCAGATAGCGGACATTCAGCTCCGGCTCAAGCACAAGCAGTAGATGCAACAAGCGGTGCTTCAGAACACTAAAATGTAAGAAGAGAAAGGCTAGGCAGATTTTGCCTAGCTTTTTTTGTGTTTAATAAACAACAGGAATCTTTGTTCACGTTTTTAGAAACAACTGGAAACTGTTTTTCTTAAAATTAACTAAAAATGTAATGTTCCTAGTATCCAAGTGTAGTGGTTTTGAGATATAATAAATAGGAGTTTAAGGAATGGAGAAAAACAGTGGGGACTATGAATTATCAAACAACACCTTCTCAAGCACCGACGCACCCACACCCTCCCAAGCAAAAAAAGAGAAAAAAACGGAGTGCGGCATTCGATGGCTTTGAAAGGTTTTTTTATACTAGCAATTATTACGTATTATTATTTCCAACATTTATTACCGGGCGGATTTTTAGCCGTTAACGGATTTTTAGTGGTCGGAGGCTATTTGACTTTCCGGCATAATATCAAAACATTCGCGGAAGATTATAAAGAGCGTTTCCCAGTGAAAAGCTTGAAGAGAATGTTCTTCCCGATGCTCTTTATGATTGTTGTGACGGTCGCGTTTTTATTCGTGGCAGCACCGCAATTACTATCCAATATCCGAGGAATGGCGCTTTCGGCATTATTCTTCGTCAATAATGATTATCAGATTTTCTCTCAACAATCATACTTCGTACAATCGGCGAATCCGAGTCCGTTTGTGCATCTCTGGTATGTATCCCTTTATGTGCAACTTTTAATCGTTGGGTATCTCCTTCGAAAACTGATGAAGAAACTCAACTTCCTCAGAATGCAGGAGTTTGCCTTGCTCGCGTTCTTAACGCTTGCTTCAGCAGCAGGGATGGCAGCACTCTATTGGTTTGAACAAGATCCTTCTCACGTATACTATTTAGTATCAACGCGTTTATTCTCGTTCACGTTTGGAGCGCTCTTAAGTTACATTCACGAAGGGAAATTACTTCTACCAGATCGTGAGTCAGGTTCGATTGTTCCGAATGTGTTGAGCATCCTCTGTTTAGGGGCATTAGGATGGATGTTTACAACCTTCAATGGAACGCAAGCAGAAGTCTATTACATGATGATGTTTATTTCATCGTTTGTGATGATGCTTCTTTTATCTTGTTCGATTCGTGAAGGGGTCGGCATTCATTACCTCTTCAGTTTTAAAGGATTTACGTTCTTTGGAAAGAGAAGTTTCTCCTACTACTTATGGTTCTATCCAATTCATCTCATCGCACCAACGTTTTTACGTGGAATTGATGAGCAGTGGCTATCTGTTGGGATTCAATTTGTGCTGATTTTCGTGATGGCAGAAATCACGTATCAACTCTTTGAAAGAGAACGAATTATCCTTCCGATTGGACAAGCGCATAGTCCGTACAATTTAACGGCTTATGGGAAATCGAATCTTCCAAAAGGAATAAAGCAATTCGGACTCGTGTTCTCATTGATGTATCTTATCTGCGTAGGACTTGCGGGGATTGGATTTGCACAAGAGAAAAATCAAAACTCAGCCGTTCAAGAGGTTGAGGAGAAAATTCGTCAAAACCAAGCGCTCTTACAAGAGACAACCGCCGAGCCAACCACTGAAGGCACAACGACGATTAGTAATGAAATTAAAGCGAATGTGGAACAAGAAGTGAAGAAGACGCCGATTACCTTTGTCGGAGACTCAGTGTTACTAGCGTCTGCGAACAAACTTCGCGAGGTATTCCCGAACGCTTATGTGGACGGAGAAGTCGGACGTCAATTGTATTACAGCGCACCAATCGTTCAAAAGTTGGCACAACAAGGTCGACTTTCTCAAACCGTAGTATTTGTCCTCGGTTCAAACGGGGCTTTTGCAGCTTCTCAAATTGATTCTCTGATTCAAGCAACGGGGAACCGTGAAATCTTCTTAGTCACAGCCGGGTATGAGATTAAATGGGCTAAAGAAGTAAATGAGCAGTTAAAAGCAGCTGCAGAACGTTATCCAAATGTTCATTTAATCGACTGGGGAACTTATGCCAAAGGACATACAAAACAATGGCTCTTTGATGATGAGATTCATCCAAACGATACAGGGGCTGCCGAATTAGCGAACCTGATCTTACAAGAAATGGTAAAATTAAAATTGCAATAACCGTTGAGACGACTCGATTTTGAGTCGTCTTTTTTATTTTCTAAAAAATATTTTTGAAAACGCTATTGACATCCCGGTGTATTAAGCGCATAATACAGTTAAAGATAAGTGTATTAACCGGTTAATACACTGATTGGGAATCAAAGAAAGGAGTTACTGATGATCGTATTTGATAAAAGAAGTCCGGTCTACGAGCAAATTATCGCCTATTTCAAAGCGGAAATTGCCTCCCACAGAATGGAAGCAGGCCAAGAGATGCCGAGTCGGCGTGAATTTGCGCAAACCATGCAAGTGAATCCCAATACGGTCCAACGTGCCTTTCATGAATTGGAGGTCATGGGGTTGATTACGACTGGAAATAATGTCATGAGTCGTGTGACAGAAGATGTAGAACGGATTGAGCAACTAAAAAGATGAAATGTTAGATGAGGCGATTGGAAGCTTTTACAGAAGCGATTAAGCCTCTCAATTTAACTGCAGAAGATGTGATCGAACATCTCAAAAAACAATTGTAAGGAAGGAGCGGTACTATGTTAACGGTTCAAAACTTAAGTAAGAGATTTGGAAAGAAACAAGTGTTGAATGACATCTCATTTAACGCGAAAAAAGGAGAAGTGACGGCTCTTATTGGAGTCAACGGGATTGGGAAAACAACGATTATGAACTGCATTGCAGGACTGTTGCCATTTGATAAAGGGAAAAATTTCCATCGATGATATGCCTGCACGTAAAGTGTTTGCGGAAAAGGTGAGCTACATTACGGATAGTTCGATTATCTCACCAGACCAAACAGTGGATGAAGCGATTGATTTTATGCGCACATTCTATCCGAACTGGAATCGTCAAAAGGAAAGACATTTATTAGACTTCTTCCGTTTGAATTTAAAGGATGAAGTACGATCACTCTCGAAAGGGAATGTCGCTAAACTGAACTTGCTTCTAGGGATGGGGCTGGATACAGACTACATCTTGATGGACGAACCATTTTCAGGAATCGATGTGTTTACACGTGAAGAAATCGCGCGTGTCTTTACGAGCGACCTACTCGATGGACGTGGCGTATTGATTACAACGCATGAAATTAATGATATTGAGTATATCGTCGACAAAGCAGTACTTCTCAATGAAGGACGCGTTGTGAAGGAATTCTATCCAGAGCAAGTGCGTGAAGAAGAGGGCAAGTCCATTGTCGATGTGATGAGGGAGGTATACTTACCATGAAGAAAGTCATCAATTTAACGCTTTATAATATCGGCCAAGCGAAAGGATTCATCCTCGTGGTGGCATTGCTTCAAATCTTATTGCAACTAGGGTTGAAGCTGAAGACACTTGCGACGACGGGGTTACTAACCGGACAATTGCGCATTGTGAGTTCTGATATGGTGAAAGAAATCGTTTTGGATCAACTCGCAATTGGACTTCCAGTGTTCTTTGCTGGATCAGCGATTCTGGTCTACGCGGCAGTGATTTGGTCGAAGGAATGGAGTAGCAAAGGCTCGTTCATTTACCGTCTGCTCATGCTTCCAGGATCACGTTTTGGAATCTACTGGGCTAAATTATTAACGATGCTTGTGATTACGTTCTTCTTACAAGCTGTTCAAGTGGTTGGGGTATTCTTAAACTACTACCTCACAAGCTTCTTTATTCCAGAGTTTGCACAATACCACATCACACCGTGGTCGCTTGTGACAAATTCGATGGCGATGCCGCTTCTAGTACCACAGTATGCGGTACAGTTTCTTCTCATTTTGACAATGGGGATAGCGCTCATCGTGACGGTTTTCCAACTCGCCTTCCTTGTTGTTGGGGTTGAGAAGAAAGGATACGTTCGTAAGGTAACTTCGGTAGTTCTCTACATTCTAGTTGCTGTTGTGACATTTACGCTGATTGTGCGTACGCAATTTGTGGTTCGTTTAATTGGAAATGAAGCGATGGTCTTCTTAATCGGTAGTATGCTCATTTGGATCGTTCTAAATATGCTACTAAGCGATTATTTATTAAATCATAAGGTTAGTGTGTAAGGAGGGGTTATCATGAAATCAAGTAAATTTGCAACAGCAGTATTTGCCTTTAGTGGACTTGTGTTTCTAGCGACAGCTGGTCACGCAGCGTATCAAGAAGTGAAGCCTGCTCCGGTATCGATTCAATTAACCGATGAAGAGAAAAAATTAGTCGACGGAGCAACGTTTGAGATGTCGTATTCCACAGATGATTTAACATCGTCTAAGGGCGCAGAGTATGCACTTTTAGATGGAAACGTAAAACGTGTTGGTTTTTCCGAAAATGCCTACAGTTTCCAAACGAAAAAGAGATTGGCAGACTTTTCTTTTACAGAACGTCCGAATTATGACAATCTGGTGGCGTTTAAGGGGTATGACCTTCTATACGGCTTGACTTATAGCTTTGAAAGTACAACAGATCCAAAGGTAAATTTCAGTATCATTAACAAAGAGACGAAGAAGGTCACAACTGTTTCGGTTCCGATTACTAAAGAAGTACGCGGGGACGATAGTCATTTTGTAACAGATGTCACTTTCTATAGAAAAGACAATACCGTGTATGGAGTGGTGCCGATGCCTGAGTATGAAAATAGAGGCTCGAAAGCACCAACCTATTTCTTCATCACATTCTCTGTGAACTTAGAAACGGGAGCCACAACACCTGCTAAAACGAGTGAAATTACCAGGGAATACGCTTCGATTGCATGGGGAGAAGCCAAGAGCTCTCGCATGTACGACCCGCAAGTGCTACTCTTCAAGAGTATGTATTCAAGAGATGAAAAATTCCGCTTAATGACTTTTGATGCTGAGACTGAGAAGTTCACAGAAATCAGACCTGAACAGGGCATGAGTGCGGTACAATCGATTCTATACACAGTAGGAGACAAAGCATATATTGCGTTGGCAGATGAGGTGCCTGCATTCACTGGGTCGGATACGTATGTGAAGGCAAGTGAGCGCAAAAAAATAATGAGACTAAATACTATGTTCTTAATGCAGGTTCGCAGAAATTAGAAGAAGCATTTACAACGGAAACAGATGTCTATGCACCACAAGTGTACTTGAATAAAGGGAATCTTGTGATGATCACTCTAGTCGATGGCAAACCAACGCTACGTGTGCAATCGATGCAGACAAAAGACATCCTTCTTTCTAAAACAATTGATGTGAAGGATGATGTGTTCTTTATCGATACACGTATGTACGGCATGATGCGTATGAAATAAAAAAACAGTACGAAAAAAGAGTTCTACCACGTTGGTAGAACTCTTTGTTTTTTTAAGATTGTTGTTCTTTCAGATGTGGATTTGGTAGTAAGTGGTTTACCCCAATCGCAATAAGTGCTCCGATAATTGTATCGAGAATCCGTTGGATTGCATACGCAGTATTTTGTCCTGCTTCTACGTTGAAGAAGATAACAAGGAAAGTGGCGCATGAGTTAATAACGCCTGTTTTATTAAATCGATTGCAGAATAAAATAATGATTACAATCCCGACAGGAGCGAGCAGTAAATCGGTATATTCAGGAAATGGGAGAACAGCTCTTACGTAGAATAAAAGAATAGCTACGACCCCGCCTGTTGTATTTCCGATACAACGAGAAAGTGCAAATTTAAACGTTTGCTGATGGTCAGTTCGCAAACTGAAAATAGCAGACAAGGCTGCTAGCATCGGTGAACCACGATGTAAGATTCTAAAGAGAACCACGCAAATAAATACAGACACGGCTGTTTTAAAAGTACGAAGTCCGATATGGAATGGATTATTTGACGATTGTGGCACGCTCTCACCTCTGCTTTTTTTAGATATCGCTATTATAATATATGTGTTAAAAAAATGGTAGAGTTATTGAGTAATGCACCTAATAGGTGTACAATGTGTTCAAGAGGTGATGAAGATGCATGAAGCATTTGTATTAATTGTAGTGAACGCTGTTAGAGAACGTTATGTCTCAGAAAAGGCATTTTATACAGAAGAATTAGGGATTAGTGGTCAAAGTTGGACGAGATGGAAGAACGGGGAACGCGGATTGAAGGCAGAAAATCTTCAAAAAATCGCACGTCTGTTTACGGACTATGAGTGGATGCTTGCTAATAAAGTCGCCCGAAATGCCGATGTGCTTCCAGAAGTCGCTTCAGACCCAGTCGCTGAATATTTACGTTTGAAGGTGGCGATTGCGAGTCGCTGGATTCGTCAAGAAAATGTCCGCGTGGATTGGAAGACGGCTGCTGTCAGCAAGGGTAAATTCAAAGAAAATGTCACGATTTTACGCGTGGCAACGACATACGGTCATTGGAGTTACCAAGATATTATTGAGATTCGTGTGGTAGGAATTACCCATAAACAAATCGGTACGAAAAAACAAGCGCTCCTTGAATGGATGCATGATGAAAAAGCTCAACAAAAGTATTTGGAATATAGCAAAAATGCGTTTGTTCCAGAATCTACTTTAGAGGAATAGAAGTTTGCAAAATGAATGCGATACTCTCTTTGGAAAACAAGGGGTATCCATTTTTTTATAGGCCATTTTATGATAAAATTGAAAAAGATAAAGAAAGTGGTGAAACTGTGGCGAAAAGAAAGAAAAGAAAAAATAAATTCGTCTTTCATCTTGTCGAGTGGTTCAAGTCATTATCGAAATTGACGGGACTTCTCATCATAGCTATAGCAAGCGTTCTTTTGGCCGGGACCATCACATGGTTATCTGAACATAAAATCCGAGCCACAGGAAATACATGTGACACAAGATGAATTTTTTTAAAAGCACTCATCCCAGCGGCGCAACAGGCGTATAAAGACTATGGCGTGTTGCCGAGCGTGAGTTTAGCGCAAGCGATTCTCGAATCGAACTGGGGAGAGAGTTTATTAGCAAGTAAATATTATAATTTATACGGCGTGAAAAGGGTCTGCTGCTGAACCAAATATCGTCCTAGAAACCGCAGAATTCGTGAACAACACATGGATTACGATTAATGGACGATTCCGCGTGTATGAAAGCTGGGCAGAATCAGTTGAGGCCCATGCGCAACTATTAGCGTACGGCGTGGACTGGGACCCAACGCTCTATCACAAGGTGCTTGGGGCTAGAAACTACAAACAAGCGGCACAAGCCTTGCAAGATGCAGGTTATGCGACCGATCCAACTTATGCGCAAAAGCTTATTCAAATGATTGAAGAGCATGAATTATATAAATACGATCAATTACCAACAGAAGAAACAACCGTGTCCGTACGAAAGAGTTCGTAACGTTCAAACGGATCAGTAAAGGAGAGGATATTAATGAGTCAGTTATTACCAGGAGCCATCATCGGAATTATCGGTGGAGATGAGCAAGTTGCATCCATCGCTCGCGAAGCAAGAAAAATGGGGTACGTTGTGTACTGCTATCACCAATCGAACGAGGCGGCTATTTCGATGGCTGAATATGAAATCGTCTCTTCTTACAAAGACCGTGAAGCGTTATTAGATTTCGCAGAAAAAGTAGACACGGTTTTATTATTAACCAACTTAGTGCCGGTTGATGTGTTATACGAAATTAGCAGTAAAACGCGCTACTATCAGTCATTTGAACTAGCAGAGATTTCGCAAAACCGTACTGTTGAAAAATTATTCTTAGATACGCACGCGATTAACTTGGCGCCATATAGTTTAGTGACAACGGTCGGCGAATTACCTTCGATTGTCCAAAGCATCGGCCTTCCAGCGTACTTAGAAAGTAATCTTGTAAAGAATCGCGTGGAAGAAAAGTTAGAGCTCTACGATGAAGACTTCGAAGAGCGCGTTCTTGAAAAATTGGAAGAAGGGCCTTGTATGTTAACAGCCTTCGTTCCAGCGCAACGTCATTTTACTGTGACAGTCGTGCGTGACTACGAAGACCGCGTGACAGTACTACCGATTTCAGAAGATGTCTACATCACGGGTAAATTAAAATACAGTATCGTCTCTCGTCGACTAAATCCAGAATGGGTGCAAGAGTTGAAGCGCATTGCCTTCAAGATTATGGATAACTTATCTGGAACAACCATTCTTTCGATTCAAGTGAAGATGGGAAATAATGGCATTTTCTATGTGGATGGAATCAACCAATTACCACTTGTGCAGCAACAATTCAGCAGCGCCTTCTTAGGTCATAGCATGTCTGAAATTCTTGTGCGCGTGGCAACAGGATTACCAATTGAATACAAAAGATATCAAAGAAGAAATGATCATCGTGCCAATCTATGAATCGATGATGGAAAAAGCAAGTTTATTAACGTTATTGAAACCACAATGGGACTTCGAATTCTTCCAATTAACATCAAAACGCCCAACTGACGTGCTTGGTGTCATTCGACTTCGCGGAGCTTCAAGTGTGGATTTACTCAAAGAAATTGAAGTAACAGATTTATTTTTCAACGTTCAATAACCTTTACGAAAGGACAGAGTTGTGAAAAATTCGAGTGAATTTAATTAAGGGGATGAACCCTCGCCAAAAAGAAGCGGTCATGCATACGCAAGGGCCACTTCTAGTCATGGCTGGCGCGGGAGTGGGAAGACGCGTGTGTTAACCCACCGCATGGCCTATATTTTTGGCAGAAGAAGCGGTACAACCGTGGAATATTTTAGCGATTACGTTTACGAATAAAGCGGCCAACGAGATGAAAGAGCGTGTGGCGGCACTTGTCGGAGAACAGGCACAAGATATGTGGGTATCAACCTTCCACTCGATGTGCGTGCGTATCCTTCGCCGTGACTGTGAGCGTATTGGGTTAGCCAAGTCGTTTACGATTATCGATTCAGGCGACCAACTTTCTGCGATGAAACGAATTATGCAAAAGCTCAATATCGATACGGATCGCTATGAACCACGTGGAGCTGTTTAGCAACCATCAGCAATGCGAAAAATAATTTCGAAGATGCTGAAACATTTGCGAAGAACCATTTGGACTATGTGAGCCAAATTTATGCGAAATGTTATAAAGAATATCAAGCAGAAATGCGTAAAAATATGACGGTAGACTTCGATGACCTTATCATGTTGACCGTGAAATTATTCCAAGAACATCAAGATGTGTTGGATTATTACCAACAAAAATTCCACTATATCCACGTGGATGAGTATCAAGATACGAACCACGCGCAATACTTATTGGTGAAGCTCCTTGCAGATAAATTCAAAAACATCTGCGTTGTAGGGGATGCCGACCAAAGTATTTACGGATGGCGTGGAGCCGATATGGAAAACATCTTGTCATTTGAACAAGATTATCCGGATGCAAAAGTGGTCCTTCTCGAGCAAAATTATCGTTCGACAAAGACCATCTTAAAAGCAGCCAACCAAGTGATTGAAAACAATGTGAATCGTAAACCGAAAAGAATTGTGGACCGACAATGAAGCCGGTGAGAAAAATCACGTATTACTGCGGACAGTCAGGATATGATGAATCTCGTTATGTCATCAGCACGATTCAAAAAATGGTGAACTTTGACGGGTATGACTATAGCGATTTTGCGGTGCTTTACAGAAGTAACGCACAGTCACGTACTCTTGAAGAAGATTTACTAAAGGCGAATATGCCATTCAAGATGGTCGGAGGCCAACGCTTCTATGAGCGCATGGAAATCAAAGACCTTCTTGCTTACTTACGACTCTTAGTGAACCCGACGGATGACTTTAGTTTCAGACGTGTGGTGAATGCGCCAAAAACGCGGTATCGGAGATAAGAGTATTGAAAAAAACTCGCTCTCTTTGCCGAAATGCATAGCTTCTCGCTCTTTAGAAGCAGCCGGAAGTCCGTTGAAACGGCATTTCTGGAAAAAGCAGGTAAGGGTTAGCTGATTTTTGCACAACTCATCGCCGACTTTAACGAAGATGCAAGAGTTTGTCACATTAACAGACTTGATCGAAGAAGTGATGACAAAATCAGGGTATATTACCGCTCTTGAACAAGCGCGTACGATGGAAGCCGATGCGCGTATCGATAACATGCGCGAGTTCTTATCGGTAGCCAAAGAGTTTCGAAGAACAACGACTCGATAGAGAGGCCGAAGAATCACCGCTCGTCCAATTCTTAACAGACTTGTCACTAGTGACGGATATGGAAAGCGAAGAAGATACGAGCGCTTCTCAAATCACATTAATGACCTTGCACGCGGCAAAAAGGGCTTGAGTTCCCAGTTGTGTTCCTTGTCGGAATGGAAGACGGGATTTTTCCCATCAGGACGCTCGCTGCAAGAAGATGGCGAAGAAGAGGAACGTCGCTTGGCATATGTAGGGATTACCCGTGCCGAGAAGAAACTCTTTATGACTCGTGCGTACTCACGACTTCTTTACGGGAAGACACAAAACTATCGTGAGTCACGATTCATGCAAGAAATTGATGACAGCTTATTAGAAAAAAAGAAGGCGTAACGGTGAGTGATTCGTATTACTCAAGCAGTTTCTATACGAACGATTCGAAAATCTTCTTATGGAACGCGTAGCCAAACGTCGTCTTACGGTACACGTAGCACCTCTCAGTCTACGTCATCAACAGGTGGCGGAGGATTATTTGACCGCTATCGCTCAAGCAACCAATCGTCTAGTGGCGGTGGTTATTTACAAAAGAAACAAACGACACCAGCGCGTATTCAACGTGCAGACAAGCCGCAAGCATCAAGCACGTCTTCAACAGATGGCTGGACTGTGGGCATGAAAAGTGTCGCATAAAAAAATGGGGAACAGGAACCGTTGTCCGCATTACAGGTGAAGGGAGACCGTCAAGAGTTAGACGTGGCCTTTGCAGGAATGGGGATTAAACGACTCCTTGCAAGTTTTTGCCCCAATCGAAAAAAATCGAAGAATAGAGGATGAAGATGAGTACAACGATTCAACAAAGAATTGAAGAACTAAAAAGAACAATTAAATCGTTGGAGTCATGAGTATTATGTGGAAGATAAGCCAACTGCAACCGATGCAGAGTACGACAAGGCCTATCATGAACTAGTGGCGCTGGAAGTTGAACATCCGGAATTCGTGACAGCTGATTCACCTACGCAACGTGTGGGTGGAGAAGTGCTCGACCAATTCCAGAAGGTAACGCACACGAACCCAATGCTCAGCCTTTCAAATGCTTTCTCAAAAGAAGACTTGGAAGAATTCGATGCGCGTCTTCGTAAATTAACGAATCGTGCGATTGAATATGTATGTGAATTGAAAATCGACGGACTCTCTATCGCGTTGACGTATCAAAACGGACAGCTTGTACTTGGGGCGACTCGTGGCGACGGAACGACAGGAGAAGACGTAACAGGGAATGTCCGTACGATTAAATCTGTGCCGCTTTCTCTAAAAGAACCTTGGAATATTGAAGTTCGCGGGGAATGTTATATGCCGAAGAAATCTTTCGTGGCATTAAACGAGTCGCGTGAAGAAGAAGGACTCGAAGTCTTTGCCAACCCAAGAAATGCGGCGGCAGGAAGTCTTCGACAGCTCGATCCAAAAAAATTGCGGCGAAGCGAAACTTATCGGTCTTTCTTTACAGCAGTCCAAGCGTGGAAGAACTAAACGTTTCAACCCAAGAAGAGCTATTAGAGAAAATGGCAGAGATTGGCTTTGTCACAAATCCAGAGCGTTTAAAATGCCAAACGATTGATGAAGTATGGAATTACATCGAGACGATTGCTTCAAAACGTCCAGATTTACCGTACGAAATCGACGGGATGGTGATTAAAGTGAATGACTTTGCCGCCCAAGAAGAAATCGGCTTTACGGTGAAAGCCCCACGTTGGGCAATCGCGTATAAATTTCCAGCAGAAGAAGCACAAACGGTTGTCCGCGATATCGAGTGGACGGTTGGCCGTACAGGGGTGGTGACACCGACTGCGGTGATGGATCCCGTTCAACTAGCAGGAACGACGGTGCGCCGTGCGAGCTTGCATAATATCGACTTGATTAAAGAACGCGACATTCGCTTGGAAGACACTGTTGTGATTCATAAGGCAGGAGACATTATCCCTGAAGTCACACGCGTGATTTTAGAGAAACGTCCAGAAACGAGCAAGCCTTACGAGTTTCCAACGACTTGTCCGGTCTGTCATGAAAAAAATTAGAGCATTTGGAAGAAGAGGTAGCGATTCGCTGCTTGAATCCAAAATGTCCTGCTCAATTGACAGAAGGGTTAAGCCACTTTGTTTCCCGTAATGCGATGAATATGAGTGGAATTGGGCCACGTGTCATCAAGCAACTTTTTGAAGAAGGGCTTGTCATGGATGTGGCAGATTTATATAAATTAACACTAGACCAATTGTTAGCTTTAGATAAAGTGCAACAAAAGAGTGCAGAAAATATCCTTGAAGCCATCGAGAAGAGTAAAGAAAACTCGCTCGAGCGCCTCTTAACAGGGCTTGGGATTCGTCATGTTGGAATCAAGGCGGCGAAAGAATTAGCGCAACATTTTTAAAAACGATGACGGCTCTGCAAGAAGCGAGCATTGAACAATTGTTGGAAATTGATGGTTTAGGTGATATTATTGCTTATAGTGTAAAAACTTATTTTGAACAACCATCTGTTCAAGAATTAATTCAAGAATTGCAAGATAGTGGCGTGAATATGACCTATCTTGGAGTGACAAAAGACGACTCAGCTGCCTCAGGACACGTCCTCAGCGGTAAGACGGTCGTATTAACAGGGACTTTAGAACAATTAACAAGACAAGATGCAAAAAAAGAAAAAAACTCGAATCGCTTGGTGCGAAAGTGACTGGTTCGGTTTCTAAGAAAACGGACGTGGTGATTGCGGGTCATTCTGCCGGAAGTAAATTAACGAAGGCCAATGACCTCGGTATCGAAGTGTGGAGTGAGCAACAGTTTCTCGATTCTCTTGCATAGAAAGGATGTCACATGAGAAAGAAATTACGATTGGGATTACTTGGATTAGCCAGTGTGATTTCGCTTGCTGCCTGTGCAGACGTTACAAGAGCGAATCAACCTAGTACGAATACCAATAAAGATTCCAATACAAAAGTAGTACAATCAACAACAAATCAATTATCAAACAATTTTTACCGCGCGCTTATCACAAATGGTAAATACGAAGTGAGCCAAAAACTGCGGTGCGACATTAAGCTTAAACACAGGGTTCAACTTAAAGAACTTTGAAACAGGATTGATTGACCTTTCAAGAAGCGTGTTCCCAACGAACCAATACTTCTTCAGAGAAGGCCAAATCATCGATGCGGAAACAACTGCAAAATGGATTGCGCGTAAGAGTGATAAAAAAATCCAGACGGGTTAAAACCCTGCTGATAACGGAGATACGTCTCCAACAGGTCGTGCGCCAATTTATTTAGCGCAAATCCTCGAACAAGACTACATGATTCAAACAGAAAACAACTTTGAATTAGGTGGGAATTAGTATCGGGATTGCGATGAATAGTGTGGATTACTACACGAACGATGGCAAAGACGCTGAAACAGAAATCTCAAACGAAGCGATGATCGAACAAGCCAAAGCGATTGCCAACACAATCCTAACAAGACTGCGTCAAAACGATGCATTGAAGGCTGTGCCAATCGTATTTGGAGTGTTCCGTCAAACGTCTAAAGATGATATCGGCGGTGGGGTATACGTTCTTGAAGCAACTTCAGTAGAAGGAACAGAGATTACAAACTGGTCAAACGTGAACCAAAAAGTAGTTGTTCTTCCATTAGTGAACGAATCTGCGACAGAAGAGTCAACAGCATTTGAAAACTTTCAGAACAGAAGTGCAAAACTTCTTCCCGAACCTCTCAGGAGTAACGGCTCGCGTGATGTATCAAGATAATGTGGCTAAGAAGATGGTCGTGAATATCATGACGCAATTCTATGGCGAATCAGAAATTATCGCTTTAGCACAGCACGTAACAGACGTTGCGAATAAATACTTACCGAAAACAACACCGGTAGAAGTTCGAATCAGTTCAATCAATGGAGTAGAGGCGTTCTTACTGCAAGATATGTCGCAAGGTGTCTTCACCTACCATATCTTTGATTAACGTTGACGGAGGCAGAAGTGCCTTTTTACAAATAGTAAAAGTAATGATTTTTGAAAGCGAGGAAAAAAACATGGCCATTGAGGAAAAAGAAGTTAGACACGTTGCCAAACTTGCAAAGCTAACTTTTGCCGACAATGAAATCCTTCATTTTACAGAACAAATGAGCGATATCATTGATATGGTGGAACAATTAAATGAAGTAGATACAACGGGTGTACTGTCACAACTCACGGATATCCATTAGTGAATGTGATGCGTGAAGACGTTGCTGAAAAAAAGGAACAGACCGCGACTTGTTAATGCGTAATGTGAAAACAAGCGAAGATGGATTTATTCAAGTGCCTGCAATTATGGGTGAAAACGAGGAGGGTGAAGCATGAGTATTATTGAAAACAAAACATTAGTTGAGCTTCACGAAGGTCTTCGTAATAAAGAATTCACTTCTGTGGAATTAACAAAAGAAACATTCGAACGTATCCATGCTTTTAGAACCCTAAAGTAGAAGCGTTCGTGACATTAAACGAAGAAGAAGCGTTAAAACAAGCTGCCGCTGCTGACGAAAAAAAGGCTACGGAGAAGAAGCTGTCTCTTCAAGGTCTTCCAATCGGGATTAAAGACAATATCGTGACTCGCGACCTTTTTAACAACTGCTTCAAGCCGTATGTTAGAAGACTTCAACCCAATTTACGACGCGCACGTTATGGAATTATTAAAAGCTGAAGGTGCGGTTAAACGTTGGTAAATTAAACATGGACGAATTTGCCATGGGTGGTTCAACTGAAACTTCTTACTTCAAGAAAACAAAAAAATCCTTGGGACTTAACAAAAAGTGCCTGGTGGATCTTCAGGTGGTTCTGCTGCAGCAGTTGCTTCTGGCGAAGTACTAGCGTCTCTAGGTTCTGATACAGGTGGTTCTATCCGCCAACCCTGCAAGTTTCACAGGGATTGTTGGGATGAAACCAACTTATGGTCGTATTTCTCGTTACGGTTTGATTGCCTTTGCGTCAAGCTTTAGACCAAATCGGACCATTTACACGTACCGTTCAAGATAACGCCTTAGTATTAAGCGCGATTTCTGGATATGACCACCGCGATTCAACAAGTGTACCGCAAGAAGTGCCTGCGTACCATAAAGGGATTAACAGGCGACATCAAAGGCATGCGTATCGCGTTACCAAAAAGAATATTTTTGCAGAAGGTGTGGACCCTGAAGTTCAAGCAGCTGTTCTTAAAAGCAGCTGACCAATACCGTGAAATGGGTGCTATCGTTGAAGAAGTGAGCCTACCTCACTCTAAATACGGTATTCCAGCGTACTATATCATCGCTTCATCTGAAGCTTCTTCGAACTTACAACGTTTCGACGGAATCCGTTACGGTCACCGTTCAACAGACGCAGAAACATTAGAAGATTTATACGTGAAGAGCCGTTCTGAAGGATTTCGGAATGGAAGTAAAACGTCGTATCATGCTTGGAACATTCAGCTTAAGTTCTGGTTACTACGATGCTTACTTCAAGAAAGCTGGTCAAGTACGTACATTAATCAAACAAGACTTTGCAAAAGTATTTGAAAACTATGATTTAATCTTAGGACCTGTAACAACTTCTGCAGCATTCGGATTAGGCGCACACAGTGACGACCCAATCGCAATGTACATGGCAGACTTTATTAACAGTTCCTGTGAAACTTAGCTGGACTACCAGCAATCTCAGTTCCTGCTGGCTTCACAAACGAAGGGTCTACCAGTCGGAATTCAATTAATCGGAAATTACTTCCAAGAAAAAACAATTTACCAAGCAGCGTATGCATTTGAACAAGCAAATGATTACTACTTACGCCGCCCACAATTATAAGGAGGAACAATCACATGAACTTTGAAACAATTATTGGTTTAGAGTGCCACGTTGAATTAAAAACTGATTCAAAAAAATGTTCTCTCCATCACCAGCGCATTTCGGTGCGGAACCAAATACAAATACAAACGTCATCGACTGGGGATATCCAGGGTTCTGCCTGTCGTGAATAAACGCGCGTTAGAATTCGGGATGCGTGCAGCTCTTGCGTTGAACTGTACGATTTCTCAAGATACAAAAATTCGACCGTAAAAACTATTTCTACCCTGATAATCCAAAAAGCGTACCAAATCTCTCAATTCGATTACCCAATCGGTCATGATGGCTGGATTGATATCGAAGTAGAAGGACAAACAAAAACGTATTCGTATTGAACGTGTCCACTTAGAAGAAGATGCGGGTAAAAAAATACGCACGGAACAGACGGGTTCTCTTATGTGGACTTAAACCGTCAAGGAACTCCACTGATTGAAATCGTATCAGAAGCAGATATGCGTTCTCCTGAAGAAGCGTATGCGTACCTTGAAGCACTTCGTCAAATCATCATGTTTACAGGTGTTTCTGACGTGAAGATGGAAGAAGGTTCAATGCGTTGTGACGCGAACATTTCAATTCGTCCTTATGGTCAAGAAAAAAATTCGGTACAAAAAAACAGAGTTGAAAAAAACTTAAACTCATTTAACAATGTCCGTAAAGGGTTAGCGTTCGAAGAAGTTCGTCAAGCGAACGTCCTACGTAATGGAGGAGAAATCCTTCAAGAAACACGTCGTTTTTGATGATGCGACTGGGTCAAACCATCTTAATGCGTGTTAAAGAAGGTTCAAGTGACTACCGTTACTTCCCAGAACCAGACCTACCAAACTTCCATATTTCAAATGAATGGATTGAAGAAGTGCGTGCGTCAATTCCTGAAATGCCAAGCAAACGTCGTGAACGTTATGTGAGCGAATTTGGCTTACCAGAATACGATGCAATGGTCTTAACATTAACAAAAGAAATGTCTGATTTCTTCGATGCAACAGTTGCGGCTGGCGCTGATCCCTAAACAAGCGTCAAACTGGTTAATGGGTGACATCTCAGCGCACATGAACAGCAAGAAATTAGAATTGAAAGACTTGAAGTTAACGCCAGAAAGCTTAGCAGAAATGATTCAATTAATCGCAGACGGAACAATCAGTTCGAAATTAGCGAAGAAAGTCTTCTTGTTATTAGCAGAAGAAGGCGGAACTGCAAAAAGGCGTTGTTGAAAAACACGGTATGGTTCAATTGAGTGATCCTGCTCAGTTATTACCGATTATTCAAGATGTGTTAAACGAACAATGCGCAGTCGATTGAAGACTTCAAGAATGGTAAAGACCGTGCTGTTGGATTCTTTAGTTGGGCAGATTATGAAGCAAACAAAAAGGGAAAGCAAACCCTGGCGTTGTAAAACCAACTATTACAACAAGAGTTAGCGAAATACTAAATACAATAAATTATGTTTGATGGCTACGAATTTTTTCTCGGATTTCGAATCTTTCATAGTAGCTGTAATAGAGGCAACGGCTCGAGCCGAAGTCTCTCACCTTTAAAGCCTCAAAGAGGGGAGTAAGGAAAAAAATTTCCTAACGCCCCTCTAATTCGCATTTAATGCTATTCCTATTACTGCTACTATAGAATCCGAAAAATTCTCCGCCATCAAAAGTTCTTGGAAATTAGAAACCTTTTTGGATAGTGGGTTAAAGCGCAGAGTTTGCTTGCCCGATAAAAATCCAGAAAGGGAGAAGGAAAGAGCCGAGAGGGGGATGGAATGTGAAGTTAACGATTGAAACGGTATTAAGTCAAGGCGGGGAAACGATGAAGCAGCGTATGCTTGCGGATGCGACGCGTCTTCGCAAGGACTCTGGTTTTGTGCTTAGTTATGTAGAGGATGAAACAAATACACGTGTGAAAGTCGAAGTGGATACAACAGGCGAAATGCCGCATGTGACACTTCATCGTCAAGGCGATGCGCGTAGTAAGATGGAGTTTAATAAAACAAAGGCGACGAAAGGGATTTATGAATTAGGTGCTGGTCGTCAAATGCATTTTGATATTCAGACAAAACAACTACACGTGGAAGAAGCCGAAGAGACGGTGCTAGTAGTTTTAGAATATCAGTTATTCCAACAAAGACAGCTGATTACAAGCTCGCTTGTGACGTTCCATTTACAAACAGGGGAAAATGCATAAAAAATATCTCTAAAGTAGCACAATATGAAGAATCTGTGCTATACTGTTTAAGATGAACCGGAAAGGAAGTGTAACCATTGGAATTAAAGAAACTCGATGGCATTAATAAAAAAACGAATTATCAATGGTCGAAGTAGCGCATGCTATTTTTAGAAGCTAAGAATGAAGTTTTAGATTTCAACCAATTATTAGTAGAAATTCAAGAATACATGGAATTAAGCGACGAAGCGTTAGAATCACGTATGGCTCGCTTTCTATACAGACTTAAATATCGACGGAAGCTTTATCTCACTTGGAGATAACCGTTGGGGATTACGCGCTTGGTATCCAATCGATTCTATCGATGAAGAAATTGCAACATCTATGGAAGACGAAGAAGTGAAGAAACCTCGTAAGAAACGTAAGAAAGTTAACGCGTTCGGTAGCGATGACCTTATCGATTACAACGATGATGATCCAGAAGATGAAGAGCTTATCGATGACGAAGACCTTGATAGCGATGACTTTAGACGACGATATCGATGTGGATCTTGACGATGATGTGGAAGAGGAAGACGAAATCGATGCTTACCGTTCTGACTTGAACGAACTAGGTGCTGATGAAGACTTAGAAGACGAAGCAAGCGTGGAAGAAGATTTAATTATCATCGACGACGAAGATTTAGACAAAGATTTCGACGAAGAAGACGAAGAAGAGTAATCTTTGGAAATAGTTAGAAAATTAATGGCACAACTTATGAAATTTTTTGTTCGTAAGTTGTGCTTTTTTGTGAAGACAGGTGTATAATGTACCCAATGAGGGTAAATTTGGAGGAAACAATTTGAAAAATAAACTACTCAAAATATTTGATAAGACGTTCTTAAAATTTATCGTCGTTGGAATTATAAATACATTGTTCGGAACGGCTATTATGTTTTTCTGCTTTAATATACTGCAGATGGATTATTGGGTTTCTTCAGCGATGAACTACTTATGTGGAGGAATCCTTAGTTACTTCCTTAACAAAAAGTACACATTCGAAGTGAAGGAAACTAGTTCAAAAGCCATTATCCGATTCGCGATTAACTTGACCGTATGTTATTTATTAGCGTATGGTGTTGCGAAACCTATAGCCTTGTATCTTTTCCAAGGAGCAGGAGAAAAATTACAAGGAAATATCGCACTCGTGATTGGAATGGGCTTGTACGTACTATTAAATTACGTGGGACAACGTTTTTGGGCGTTCAAACAAGATGAGGCAACAGAGCCAAGAAAAGGAATGGAGGGAAAAAATGAAATCTAGTTTTAAGAAGACAGTGGCATTCGTTGCGATGATTGCATGGGCTATTTTAGGACTTACTTTAATGCAACCTGTTAATGCAGCGACAGTAACGCCAACTGTTTCAAACTTAAAAGCAACAGCAGCTGGTCAAAAGGTAACATTTTCTTTCGACTGGGATTTAACAGGTAAATCTGTTAAAGAGGGAGATACTTTCACAATCGATGCTCCAGAAGGTGTCAACATCACTGAAATCGCAACACAATCACTACAAGCAAATGGTGCTGAAGTAGCGACTGTTTCGATGACAGGCAAAAAGATTACTTTTACTTTCAAAAAAGCAATCGAATCAATGAACCAAAACGTAAAAGGTGGATTCTCATACAAAGCGGAATGGGATAACACTCCAGGAAACCCTGGAAACAAAACAGCGACTTCAAAAAGTAGGTTCTGAATCAGTAGTAATCACACGTCCTGACGGTCCTGGCGTATTTGAATCTGTAATTAATAAATACAACCTTACAGGGGACTATGTATCTAAACAATTCAAATTAGATGCATCTGAAAACTATGCATGGATGAATGTTGGAGATGACTACTACTTAACTAAATGGTTCATCCGTATTAACGGAGATGGCAAAAACAAGCTTTAACAAATCCAGTGGTAACAGACCGCATTCAAGCTCCAGCGGTAGATTACTCTAAAATCACTTTTGCTCCAGCTGCGAACCATGCAGCAAGTGAATTCTTTGTGGGAACTTACTTAAAACCATCATTCACATTAAGAAAAGGTGGACAAGTAGTTGCTTCAGGTTGGGATTTCTGGAAGCATGTTAAATTTGATGCAGACGGAAATGGATTCACTGTGAACTTATCAGACGTAAGCGATGTTTTCAAAACAGCTACAGACGAAGAATTAATCATTGAATACCAAACATTAATTCCTAAGACTACAATTCGTGTAGACAACAACGCTACATTGAAATCTGACGAAATCACAACTCCACAAGAAGATCCAGCGTTCTGGAACAACACAGAATTGAAATTCTGGGTGACTGGTGACACAACTGTTACAGTTCAAAAAGAATGGGTTGGCGATAGCGAAGCAGACCGTAAAGACATCACAGTTCAATTAGTAGCTAATGGTCAAAAATTAGACGGTATGACTAAGACTTTAACAAAAGGGTCAGACTGGAAAGCAGAATTCACGAACTTACCTGGTATTAAAGACGGTAAGAAAATTGAGTACTCAGTAGAAGAAGTAAACACTCCTGATGGATATACTTCAAAAGTTGAGAAAATTGATGATTCAAACGTGATCAAAGTTGTGAATACTTCAAACAAACCAACTACAACAACTACTGAAGCGACAACAACAACTGAATCTACTACAGAATCAACAACTGCAGCTACAACAACAACAGAAGCTACGACAGTTTCAACAACTGCAGCTACAACGACAACAGAGTCAACAACAGCTGCAACAACTGCTGCAACAACAACAACTGAATCTACAACAGCTGCAACAACTGCAGCAACTACAACAACAGAATCTTCAACAGTTTCAACAACTGTAGCAACAACTACAACAGAAGCAACAACAGCTTCAACTACTGCTGCTACAACAGAAGGTTCTACAACAGGTAATACAACTACAGTAGTGGCTCCAACTCCTGGAACAACAACTACTACTCCAAGCCCTGAATTACCAAACACTGGTTCAATTCGTGATGCTTACTGGGTATTATCAGCAATCTTCGCTACAATTGGTGCAATCGTATTTGTAACAAATAAGAAAGCAGAAGAAAAATAATTTAAAACGTAACTGTTAGACGAGCAGGTTTTCCTGCTCGTTTTTTTGTGTTTCAGTCGTTAAAAATGAACGTTACATTGTAGTGTTTAATATATTGTTCGTGAAAATGTAAAAAATACACGTCTTATAGTTGCTTTTTTAAAAAAATAAAAAAACAGTAAAAATCATAACTATCATAACAAACGGTTTAAAAATGTACGGTTTTTTGACCGAGAATGGTGTTGCATTTATTCTGTCGATTATTTTTTTAAGGAGGACTTATGAAAACATTAGAAGAACGTATTCTAAAAAGATGGCTATGTTTTTAGGTGAAAAACATCCTTAAAGTGGATTCTTTTTCTCACTCACCAAGTGGATTTAAACTTGATGAAAGAGATTGGAAAAGTCTTTGCGGACAAGTTTGCCACTGCAGGTATAACAAAAGTTGTCACGATTGAAGCATCTGGAATAGCTCCAGCACTATATACAGCAGACGCGCTTGGAGTTCCAATGATTTTTTTGCGAAGAAATCAAAGAACATCACGATGAATGAAGGGATTCTCACTGCGGAAGTTTATTCATTTACAAAAGCAAGTCTCCAATACCGTCTCTATTGCAAGTAAGTATCTTTCTGAAAATGACAAAGTCCTTATCGTCGACGATTTCTTAGCGAATGGACAAGCTGCTAAAAGGACTCGTGGAGATTGTCGAACAAGCTGGCGCGAAAGTGGAAGCCATCGGAATCGTGATTGAAAAAAATCATTCCAAGATGGACGTGGCCTCTTAGAAGAAAACAGGCATCCCAGTCTTTTCACTAGCACGCCTAGAACGTTTTGAAAATGGACAAGTCGTATTTAAGGAGGCAGACTTATAATGCAACAACAAGAAAAACACCCACAGGCCATGGTGCTTGGACTTCAACATTTATTAGCGATGTATTCTGGTTCGATTCTTGTACCAATGATGATTGGGAAAAGCTCTCGGATATAACACAGAACAATTAACGTACTTAGTCTCAACTGACATTTTTCATGTGCGGTTTGGCGACATTTTTACAATTGCAATTAAACAAATATTTCGGTATCGGCCTTCCAGTCGTATTAGGGGTAGCCTTCAATCGGTGGCACCGTTAACCATCATCGGTCAAAACCATGGTAGTGGAGCGATGTTCGGGGCGCTAATCGTGTCCGGGATTTTTCGTCGTTCTCATTTCTGGCGTCTTCTCGAAACTCGCACGCTTCTTCCCAGCCATCGTTACTGGCTCGGTGATTACGACAATTGGTTTGACGCTTATTCCGGTCGCTATCGGAAATATGGGGGGCAATGTTCCAGATCCAACAGCGGGTAGCCTAATCTTGTCACTCGTCACAGTTGCCATTATTTTTAGTCATCAACATCTTTACAAAAGGCTTCTTTAAATCAATTTCTATCTTAATCGGATTAGTGATTGGGACAACTCTTGCAGCATTTCATGGGCTTAGTAGACTTTTGCCCCAGTAGTCAAAGCGCCATTTTGTACACGTCCCAACAGCCTTCTATTTTGGAATGCCAACGTTCGAATTCACTTCAATTTTCATGATGTGTATTATCGCGATGGTTTCCATGGTTGAGTCGACAGGGGTGTACTTAGCACTTTCTGATATTACGAATGATCCAATCGATGAAACGCGTCTTCGCAACGGTTACCGTGCGGAAGGGTTAGCCGTGTTACTCGGCGGTGTTTTTCAACACATTCCCATATACAGGATTCTCTCAAAACGTGGGCTTAGTGAAAATGTCAGGAATTAAAACACGTCTTCCAATCTACTACGCAGCAGGCTTCCTTCTATTATTAGGACTTCTTCCAAAATTCGGTGCTTTAGCACAAATCATCCCTGATCCAGTCATTGGTGGGGCAATGATCGTGATGTTCGGGTTCGTATCTCTTCAAGGGATGCAAATGCTCGCTCGTGTAGATTTTGCAAATAATGAACACAACTTCTTGATTGCAGCGGTATCTATTGCAGTCGGTGTCGGCTTTAATAATAGTAATTTATTCAATAGCCTCCCAACAGAATTTAGCATGTTCTTCAAAAACGGAATCGTTATGGCCAGCATCCTTGCCGTAGCCCTTAACGCGATTCTCAATCGTAAGAAGAAATAAATAACTCGTTATCTCCATTCAAAGAGAAGGTCTCCCCACCTTCTCTTTTTTCTATTTCTCCTTAAAGTTTCCTTGTCTCCAGCGGGCTCGCCTCCTGAAATTATTTACAGTTACCTACCTCCCAAAAAATACGAGAAGAAAATAACATTGTGGAGCGGTAAAAATAAACTCAATTTAGTTAGCTTTCTACATAGATGATTTCGCAGAAACTTGCGGATTTTATAATCGCAGTAACGGGGAATCGCATCGAATGTGAATTAGGCGGAGTAGGGACGTGTCCCGTACTCCGCGTTTGAAGCTTCGAAGGTGCAAGACTACAGGCTTGCACCGGTGCCCCGTAACAGCGATTATAAAAAGAATCCGCAAGGATTCTAAGAAATCATCAGCACTAACCAAACTCCAGAACCACCCAACTAAATCTCAGCACAATTTCACACCCTCCACAATGTTTTCATTTAGTTTTCACTTCTCGTATTTTTTGCGTAGGTATGGTATACTATGCCTATCTTTAAACAATTTCAAGGAGGCTTAGCCCAACATGGCTGAAGACAAGAAAACATTTTACTTAACCACACCGATTTACTATCCAAGTGGCAACTTACACATTGGTCATGCCTATACAACTGTAGCCAGCGATGCTATGATTCGCTATAAAAAACTACAAGGGTTTGACACTTACTTCTTAACAGGAACAGATGAACACGGACAAAAAATCCAAGAAAAAGCGAAAGAAGCAGGCATTTCTGAAATTGAATTCGTCGATAAAATTATTTTCGGCATTCAAGACCTTTGGAAAAAACTAGATATCTCTTACGATGACTTCATTCGTACAACACAACCACGCCATACAAAAGCGGTTCAAAAGATTTTCCAAAAATTAGTGGACAATGGCGATATTTACCTTGGTGAATACGAAGGTTGGTATTCAGTATCAGACGAAGAGTACTTCACTGAGTCTCAATTAGTCGAAGTATACCGCGATGCTGAAGGAAATATGATTGGTGGGGTTGCGCCAAGTGGACACGAAGTAGAACTCGTTAAAGAAGAATCTTACTTCTTCAGAATGAGTAAATACGCAGACCGCTTATTGCAATACTATGAAGAACACCCAGATTTCATTCAACCAGAATCACGTAAAAATGAGATGATTAATAACTTCATCAAACCAGGTTTAGAAGACTTAGCCGTATCACGTACATCATTTGACTGGGGAATTCCAGTGCCAAACGATCCTAAACACGTGGTTTACGTATGGATTGATGCGTTATCGAACTATATTACAGCACTAGGATATGGTAGCGATGATGAAACATTATTCAACCGCTACTGGCCTGCAGATGTGCATTTTATCGGAAAAGAAATCGTTCGTTTCCATACGATTTACTGGCCAATTATGTTAATGGCATTAGATTTACCATTACCGAAGAAAATCTTCGCACATGGCTGGTTATTGATGAAAGACGGTAAAATGTCTAAATCAAAAGGGAACGTGGTAGACCCTAATACTTTAATCGAGCGTTACGGCTTAGATGCACTTCGCTATTACTTATTACGTGAAGTACCATTCGGTTCTGACGGAATCTTTACTCCAGAATCATTCGTAGAACGTATCAACTATGACTTAGCTAACGACTTAGGAAACTTATTAAACCGTACTGTTGCGATGATTAATAAGTATTTCGATGGAACCATTCCTGCACACACTGCACCGGTTTCCACATTTGACCAAGAATTAGTGGATGCTTCAAAAGAGATGATCGTGGAAGTCGAAGAAGCGATGGAAAATATGCAATTCTCAGTGGCTCTTGCAGCAATCTGGAAATTCGTTTCTCGTACGAATAAATATATTGATGAAACAACTCCATGGGCAGCCGTGAAAGACGAAGCACGCCAAGAAGAATTAGCACGTACAATGAACTACTTAGCAGAAAGCTTACGTATCATTGCTGTTGCCTTACAACCATTCTTGACAGAAACTCCAAGCCAAATCTTGGCACAATTAGGAATTACAGATAGCGCGTTAATGGATTACCCTTCATTACACACATTCGGCGTGATTCCTGAAGGAACTAAGGTCGTTGAAAAAGGTCAACCAATCTTCCCACGTTTAGACGTTGAAGAAGAAGTAGCTTACATCCAAGCAAAAATGGGTGGGGCACCAGCTGAAGAAGAAAAACACAGACTGGAACCCAGAAGAAGTGGAACTTTCAAGCGAAAAAGAAAGCATTAAATACGACGACTTTGATAAGATTGAATTGAAAGTCGCAGAAGTCATCGAATGCGGACCAGTGGAAGGGGCAGACAAATTGCTTCAATTCCGCTTAGATGCTGGAGATGCTGGCGGTCACCGTCAAATCCTTTCTGGTATCGCAGAATGGTATCCAGACCCTAGCGTGTTCGTTGGTAAGAAAGTCGTTATCGTAGCGAACTTGAAACCACGTAAAATGCGCGGACAAATCAGCCAAGGAATGATTCTTTCGGCTGAAAAAGATGGCGTCCTACAAGTGGTCTTTGCACCAGAGGGAATGCCAAACGGCTCAACAGTAGCTTAATTAAATAAAAGAGTATAAGTGACCCTTCGAATGCGAAGAACGACATTTGAAGGGCCGCTTTTTTAAAGGAGTTAACTTATGAAAAAAGGATTATTAACAGGGTTACTGCTTTTTCGGATTTTTTTCTTCGGAGCAGGGAACTTAATTTTTCCCACCAACTTTAGGGATATCAATCAGCGGATCAACTATGGCCAGCAGTCATCGGATTTATCGTTTCTGGGGTCGGTCTTGCGATTGGAACCCTTTTAATCGGAACAGTCATCAATGGTGGATTTAAGAAAGAGTTGGACGAAAAGATTCATCCAATCTTCTCACTCGCATTTTTTTATTGGCATTATACTTTATCCATTGGACCATTCTTTGCGATTCCACGTACAGCAACGGTTTCGTACAACATCGGAGTAGCGCCGTTTTCTACCAGATTCAAAAATCAGGACTACTTATTTACGCAGCGATTTACTTTGCGGTAGCCTTCTACTTAGCGTATAACCGTTCATCACTCTTATCAAGCATCGGTAAAATCTTAACGCCGATTTTTGCAGGGTTAATTTTAATCCTAGTCGTCGTTGGAGCGTTCAAGTTTGGACAAACTGCTCCCTGAATTAGCTGGACAAACAAACCTAACTGCAGCAGACAGCCTTCGGGAAATGGATTTATCGAAGGGTATAACACGCTAGATGCCTTAGCAGCGGTAGCCTTCTCGGTCGTTGCCGTAAACACGCTAAAAGAATTCCATTTCAGCTCTAAGAAAGAGTACCAGAAAACAATCATGAGCGTTGGCGTTGTAACTGCGATTGGATTCAGCGTATTGTATATCGGACTTGCTTTCCTTGGAAATCATTTCAACGTGGCAAGCGCATTAGCAAAAAGATGCAGATTTAAACGTTGGTTCTTACGTATTAACAATGGCTTCACGCGAGTTATTCGGTACATTCGGACAAGCCTTCCTTGCAGTGATGGTAGTCATTACCTGCTTAACAACAACTGTAGGGTTAATCGTATCTGTTGCGGGAATTCTTAGAAGAAACATTCCCACGCTTCTCTTATAAAAGTGTATGCAACAGTAGTAACAGTAATCGGATTTGGAGTAGCGACACTTGGTCTTCAAACCATTATCAAGTTCTCACTTCCAGTGTTGATGATTTTTATATCCAATTACAGTTGTGATTGCGTTCTTCGTTTTAGTGAACAAGAAAGTGGCGTTCTCTAAGAGAGGGATGCAGCTAACAGTGGCGTTGACAACGATTATTTCAACAGTTTCAAGTTTAGCTTCTGCTTTGAAATTAGAAGGGTTAGCAAAAGCGTAGAAATTCTTCCGTTACAAGGGTTGTCGCTTGGATGGATGGGACCGGCGATTGTTGGTATTTCTAATCGCGCTCATCTTACCGGACAAGATCAAAGGCGAAGCATTCGACTTCGAAGCATTTCAAACAAAATAAAAGATTATTAGGTGATTACTTCGTATCCCTAAGGGGATTTTCATAGTAGCGGTAACGTTGCACCGGTTCGAGCCTCTTCGAGTCTCTCACCTTTAAAGCCTCAAAGAGGGCGTACGGATTTTTTTTAATCCTACGCCCTCTTATTCGTTTTAATGCTTAGCCACGTTACTGCTACTATAGCCCCCGTAAGGTACTCCGTAATCATCTATTTAGTTTATGCTTTTTTGAAATGCTTCAAACTCTTCAAAAAAGGGACGAGCTATGAAACAAAAAGAAACTCCGACTGGGATTCCAGTCGGAGTTTTTGCATGCTAAAGGGCTTCGATAAAGCGCTCAGAGTGAGTTTGCCACATATCGGTATTGAAACGAGCATTTTCGGGAATGAGAATCATGTGGTAGAGTCGGACCGTGCTTCCGTCTTTGACCTCATAGGAGTACTCGTATAAAAACCCAATACGTTTGGCGAAGTCGCAAGAGTCTTTGTGCGTACTTTCTACTTTTAAATAGAGCTCAGAGATTCCCTGCTCAATAAGGTACGGATGTAATAATTGAAAGGCTTCAATTAAAATGTCACGATGCCAATATTCTTCGAGCAGCGCGAAATCCATTAGATGACTTTTTGTCTGTGGAGACTTTCATAAAGCCAATTGGCAGGTCGTAATTCTTCATTTCAATGATAAAAAAGTACGGATCGTTGTCCATTAGGTGTGTATAAAAGTTCTCTGCATTTAAATGAGACGTTGCAGATACCCATGGCAGATTAGACGTTGCTAGAGGGTCCGTTAGCAAAGCCGCTACAATCTCCATGTCAGTTTCGTGAAAGGGCCTTAGAGAGATACGTTGTGATGCTAGTGTAGGTACGTTCATAATCGCTACCCCCTTTCTCTACCTGCATTATAGTTCTAAAAAAATCAGGAAAGTAAAGAGGAAGAATTGCGTTTACAACAATAATGAAAAAGGGTTCCGAAATTCTATGGAAATATAAGAAAAATTTCCCATCCTAGTAGAAGCTATAAAATTCGACATCATTTTTTATCGTGACTTTTGTCATGGTGAGTCGTGACGGACGGGCCTACTGAGTGACCTTTCGTTTTTTTGTTAAAGTAGAATCATCAAGAACAACACATGGAGGCAAACATGATTACAGTAGAAAAAAATTACAAAGCGTTTTTGGAAACAAGACAGCATTAAACCAAATTCAATTTAACGTCGATAAAGGAGAAATCTTCGGGTTCTTAGGACCAAGTGGAGCAGGGAAAACAACTCTCATCAATATCCTAACTGGCCAACTAAAAGCCGACGAAGGAACGACACAGCTCCTCGGCAAAAGACACAAAAGGACCTTACTCCAGAAGACTTAGCACGTATCGGACTTGTAGGAGATTCAAGTGGCTACTACGAGAAAATTAAGTCTCGAGAAGAACTTAATCGTCTACGCGAAGATTTACGGATTACCAAATAGCCGCGTCGATGAAGTACTTGAACAAGTGGGGACTACTCGAAAGTAAGAAGACGATTGCAGAAAAAAACTTTCAACAGGGGATGCGTCAGAGAATGTTTTCTAGCAAGAGCACTGCTAAACAGACCAGAGTTACTCTTCCTGGATGAACCAACGAGTGGGCTAGACCCAATGACTTCTAAGAAGATTCACCGCCTATTGGAAGAACTAAAAGCGGCGGGGACAACGATTTTTCCTAACGACACACGATATGGTCGAAGCCACAGAGATGTGTGATCGCATTTCCCTACTAAACCAAGGGGACCTAGTAGAAATCGGAACACCACGAGATATTATTCAAAAAAATATAATAAAGAAAAAAACGAGTGAAAGTGACATACATGGACCACAGCGAACAAGTGATGGCATTTTGAAGACTTAAAAGACCAAGACATGACGCAAGTGGAATTGATTCACTCAATGGAACCAACGTTAGAAGACATCTTTATTCAATTGACAGGAGAGAAATTAAATGATTAAAAAGAATTAGCGCCTTAATTTGGCTACGTACACAAAATGATTTTTAAGCAATGGAGCAATGTTATTCCAAATCGTATTCCCATACGGAATGTTATTGGCATACGACCATTTCATGAACAAAGACAGCAACCCACAAACAGCCGTACAAATCCTATTCATGATGATTCCGCTAGCGCTTAGCTTATCTGTCGGATCATATGATTACAATAATGCTTGCAGAAGAAAAAGAAAAGAAAAAAACTTGAAGACACTCTTCTTAAGCGGCATTCACTCAGTAGAATACTTACTCTCAATCTTATTCTACCCAGTCGTTTTAGCAGTCATTACGATTGTAAGCTTCCCAATGATTGTTAAAGCGGATCTTTCAGGTCGTTGGATGGAATATGGTGCCATCGTTGCGAGTGTGGCCATCTGTGTGATTTTACTCAACTTATTAGTGGGTGCGTTTGACAGATACGCAAGCAAAAAGCGCAAGTCAAATGGTGTGATTCCGATGATGGGTGATTGCGTTCTTACCGATGTTCTCAATGTTGAGCGATGCGGTATCAAAAAGTGACACACTATACATTTCATGGGGAACTTTTCGTGGATTTCTTTTACCAAAAACGACTTTCGCCTTAACTGCCCAAAAGCTTCATCGTCCCTGGCGTATGGATTGTGGTGCTACTAGTCTTTAAACTTCTTCTTTCTTAAAAACCCTAAAAGCAAAGAACTAGAATGAGCTTAGACTTAGTTTAGGATTACTTGAATCCTTACGGATTCTTTTATAAAAAGCTATAACGGGGCACCGGTTCGAGCCTGAAAGTCCTCACCTTTAAAGCCTCAAAGGAGGTGTCAGGAATGAATTCTACACCTCCCAATTCGCATTTAATGCGTATTCCCGTTATAGCTATTATAAAATCCGTAAGGTTCTTCGTAATCCAGTGCTGGAATTTTTGTTTTTTTGCTTTTTTTAAAAAGAAAAAAAGTAAACACAATCCATGCAAGAGTGATGGTGCTTTGAGAGTTAAGGCTCCATTGATCACTAGGATTTCAAGGTGAAAAAAAGCAAGTAAAAAAATGTTAATTTAATCGGGATTTCTCCAAAAGAGTGTAGCTTTTTGGAGGATTTTTTTAGCAAAATAGTATAAGAAAAAAAGCAAGATGTATCATTTTTTTGATACGTATCAAAAAAATGATACAATTAAGAAAAAAATGGAGGTGTGTTTATGTGGTGTAAACGTGAATTTACGGAGGAAGACTTTGAAGAGCTAATGGGAAATTGCCGTATGGGAGGATGGTAAAGGCAGCCGCGATTCTGCAACTGATTGAAGAAGAAGGGATTACTCCAGAGATGATTGAAAAAAATGGGGAGATTATGACGAAGAAGAAGGGATTATGTATTTGACCTTTGAAGTAGAAGATATTACGAAAGGGAGTGAATGGCAGTGAGTTCCTTAAGAGCAGAGAAGTTCGCGATTATTGCATCCCGCTATCCGAACTTTTAAAGAGGATGTAGCGAAAGAGTTGGCGAGACATAGGGCTGCGCTTCGTATTATTCGTCTAAGAATGGAAAGCAATTTATCCAGAGAGGAATACGCAAAGAAAGTTGGTTTTGAAAGAACGAATTTGTCAAGGTTAGAGAGTGGAAAGAAAAAAATCCAAGTCTATCTACACTCATCGAATTGGCACACAAAAACGGATATGAGGTGGATATTCAGCTCAAAGCCGTTTGGATATTAAACAAATGGAATTGGTTACTCTGACACTTGTTGGAGTAGCCTTTTTATTTCCACTAAAAGACGGTATAATAGACGTGATGAAACTCTGGAGGAACAGAAATGAAGAAAAAAACGAATTTTTATACAGTAACGATCGAGGATTTAACACATGAAGGACTTGGGGTCGGGAAGGTCGATGGATTCCCGCTATTTATCGAAAAATAGTATTCCCGGAGAAGTCGTTCGTGTGAAGACGATGAAGATTGGAAAAAGCTATGGCTACGCGCGTGTGGAGGAGTGGCTGGAAGTGAGCCCGAATCGCGTGGACGTAAAAAGATGCCCTTGGAACACGTGTGGGGACAATGCCGCTGCAACATATGACTTATGAGAGTCAACTGGCCTTCAAGCAGCAACAAGTGAAAAAAATGTGATGACGAAAAATTGCGAAGATGCCAGAACTTGAAGTGCGTCCAACGCTTGGAATGGAGAGTGCATTTGGGCTACCGAAATAAGGCGCAAATTCCCAGTGCGTACGGTAGCCGGTCAGTTAACAACAGGGTTCTTCAAGAAGAATTCGCATGACTTAATTCCGATGGAAGACTTCCATATTCAAGACCCTGAAATCGACCGCTTGATTGTGGCCGTGCGTGATATTTTAAGAAAGTATCCAGTGGTGGCGTATGATGAGGCGAATCAACACGGGTGACTTGAAAGCATATTATCGTGCGACGAGGTCTGCGTACGAAAGCAAGTGATGATTATTTTTGTGACGAGAACAAAAGGTGTTGCCACAAGCTGAGGCGATTGTCAGAGACATTACAACGGCGCATCCGGAAGTGGTGTCTATCGTGCAAAACATCCAACCGAAGCCAACGAATGTCATCATGGGACGTGAGACGAAGGTGTTATTCGGGGAAGACGTGTACGAAGAGAAGCTGTTTGAATTCACGTTCAAGATTAGCGCGCGTTCGTTCTTCCAAGTCAATACCGTGCAAACCGAAGTGCTCTATCAGCAAGCGATTGACGCTGCGGACTTGAAGGGCGGCGAGACGGTCGTGGATGCGTATTGCGGCATCGGGACGATGAGCTTGGCCTTTGCCCGCGATGCTAAAGAAAGTCTATGCCATGGAAATCGTGGATGATGCGATTGTGATGGCGAAGGAAAATGCGAAGGCAAACGGCGTGACGAATGTGCACTTTGAAACGGGTGCGGCTGAGAAAAATTATGCCACGCTGGAAGGAAGAAGGCATCCAGCCAGATGTCATTGTGGTGGATCCACCGCGTAAAGGGCTCGACCTTGCCTTTATCGAAGCAGCCTGTGCAACAGGTCCCTGAGCGTATCGTGTATGTGAGTTGTAACCCAGCAACGCTTGCTCGTGACCTTGTCCACTTTCAAGGAACGTGGGTACGAGGCGCAGTACGTGCAACCCGTGGATATGTTCCCGATGACTGCGCATGTTGAGACGGTAGTATTAATGTCAAGGGTTGATAAATAAGAGTGTAATAAGATAAGTAAATAAAGGCTTTCCGTGATTTGAGGTCTGGTTTTTAAGCCGGAAGGATAATCACGGTTTTTTTGTTTTGAGGGAAGATATCCGAAATTGGGGAATTTGAAAAAGTAATCAGCCGATACGGTTATTGATTTGGTGAGTTGATAAGATGGTTGACTAAATAATGGTGAGTTGATAAGATGATTGGCAAAAGTTTCTTCGTAACATTGAACTGCTTACTATTCTAAATATTTATCAAATCGGGATTTTTTTAATACTTGAAAAAAACAATGCCTTTTATTAGTATAACATAAACACCTGATGGAGGTGTAATTATGCACGTAGGATATAGAGAGGGATCTGGCAGGAAAAAAATGGCAAAAGTAGATGAAGCTATTGCACTTTTTGATAAAGCTCGATATAACGGCTATGATGCTCCTGCGCTATATGATTCTTATGCTAAAGTTTATCGAAAAAAATTAAGGATTACGATAATGAAATTCTCATTCTTGATGAAGGAATTATGCGTAAAACACGGCACGATGTTGGTACTTTAGCAGCTCGTAGGGAATAAGGCAATTAAGCTATTATTTGCTAAACAAGAGGCAGAGCGGATAGCTAAGGAAAAAAATCTGATTTTCTAAAAAGCAAACAAAAAAAGAGGATATTTAGAGGTTCAAAACGAAGTTAATAAGTTAATATAAAAAAATATACTAAGACTACGGAGTAAAAATCTGTAGGCTTATTTTTTTATGGTATAATAAATATAAATTAGAATTTATAGGATAAAAAAACATGGTAAAAGTAAAAAAATAACAAGATAAAAAAACATACATTCTATCAGCAATAACATTAATATGGCTAGCAGTTTCCATGATACTTTTATATAAAAAAAGTAGGACTGGTTATAGAATATTAATTGATTTCTTTTGGGTTACAATTAAGGCAAGAAGATGTCCTATTTATTCTTTTTACTGATGATTGTAGCTTGGCTTATCTTTTTTTCTAAAGCTATTTTTGGAAGAAATATTCTAGTAACATTGCTAGAGTTATTCTGGTAACAGGCTGGATTTTATTAATTGCAGGATTCTTATTTGGGTCTTTAATTTTTTTAGGTGGTCATCTTGTAAGTACCTACTATACTTTTATTTCCCCTGATAAAAAACATACGCTAGTAGTTGATGAGGCTTCGTTCTTGCTTTTGTCAAATGTAAGTTTATTTGAAAGGATAAATCCTTTATTTATTGAAGATTTAGGCGCAGAAACCTCCCTCGATGATGGATTTTCACCAATTTCAGCAGGTAAGTACTGGATAAAGTGGGATGGAAATAGGGTTAGCCTTGCGATGTTGGATGAACTTGGGACTGGGACATGGGATGTAGTAAAAAGTTTCCTTAGGAGATAGTGATAGGGAATGTTCAACATGATAATTTAGACTCTGAGGGCAAGCCTATTGTCTATGAGGAAAATTATTCTCCTACGCTTCCTGCGAAAGATACCATTCATAAACCACTAACTAAACAAGAAATATTAGATGGTTTATCTCTTGAAAATGCTATCATAATACCAAATTCTAACTATGGACTTATAGAGGTTGATAGGGCTATGGCTAGAAGTCTATGGTATTTTTGTAAGAATTGAGGAAAATAGGATGATTTATATTTCTGATGCTCCGGATACATCTCCTAAAGTTGAGGAGAAATTGATTCTGAAGGAAAAAAATACATTTAAGATTTACGGATATTAATAATAATCAAACCAATTATGAATCTTTAAACCAGGGAAAGACTTGGAAAAATTGCTCATAAGTTTTTCGGGTAACATGGATTAAATCGGGTGTAGACAAATGCAAATTTTTGGAGGTATAGATTTATGGCTTCAAGTAAAGAATATTTAGATTTCATTTTAGAACAACTATCCGAGTTGGAAGAAATAACATATAGATCAATGATGGGCGAATATATTATTTATTATCATGGAAAAAAATTGTAGGTGGGAATTTATGATGATAGGTTTTTTTAGTGAAGCCTGTTAAATCTGCAATAGCATATATGCCTAAATGCAAAATATGAGTTGCCGTATGATGGAGCAAAGGAAATGCTATTGGTAGATAATGTTGACAACAAAAGAATTTTTTTAACTGGCTTTATTCAATTCGATGTATGATGAGTTGCCTGCACCAAAACCAAAGAAATAATCGAATTCGAGGTGGCTTAAAATGCTTGAGATAAAAGAAACAATGATTGAGGATATCAAATGTGTTCAACAGCTTTGGGCTGATGGGGATGTCATGAAGTTCGTCGGTTTTCCGGACGGCTTACATCAAACAGATGAAGGGATGCAAAATTGGTTTCGGTGGATTAAATCGAACAGACCGACTTTAAACCACTATTCAATTTTTCGAAGACGGGAAATACTGCGGAGAAGCGTTCTATGAAATCGAAACGCAGAGCATCGAAGCGCCGCTCTGGACATAAAATTGTTTGGATTTGCACGAGGATGTGGAATTGCAACGGCCGGGCTCTCCCATGCGATCAAAGAAGCGTTCTTAAACGGTGCAGAGGTTGTATGGGTCGATCCGAATCCGGAAAACATGAAAGCAATCGAGTTGTATGAGAGGCTTGGATTTCAGCAGAAAGACTTTCCGGAGTACCTGATTTCCGAGGGTGAGGAGAAAAACCTCAATCTATATGGAACTTCGCAAAAAAACTGATTCCATACGCAAATTCCAGTTTGTGGAGGTAAAACTTTTTAATGATAACCTTATGCTATTGTGAAAAAGAGTCAAATCATGAAAGATCCTTCATATGAAGTGATTTAATAAACAGTTGGAATTTAAGGAGAAAAAAATGATTTTTAGAAACGGAAAGATTAATTCTTCGCCCGTGGGAAGAAAAGAGATGCCAATGATTTATTTCAATACGCTAGTGATCCAGAGGTGGGTCCGATTGCAGGTTGGCCTGTACATACTAGCGTTGAAAAATAGCAGAGAGATTATAAGAAGTTATTTTTCCGCACCTGAGACATACGCCATTGTTTTAAAAGAAACGATGCAGCCAGTGGGTAGCATAGGACTGATGATTGGCTCTGCAAGTGATAAAGGGATTCCGGATACTGAGGCGGAGATTGGTTACTGGATAGGAGTTCCCTATTGGGGTCAAGGCCTGATACCAGAAGCAGTTCGTGAGATGATGAGACATGGATTTGATGACCTGAATCTGGAGAAATTATGGTGCGGTTATTTTGACGGCAATACAAAGTCGCAGAGAGTTCAGGAAAAATGTGGGTTCCGTTATCATCATACAAAAGAGAATGTTACGTGTGCATGGGAAGGTGTTCTTCGTACAGAACACGTAACCTGTCTCTCAAAGGAAGAATGGATTTCAATGAAGTAAATCACTGTTTGTGCGAGCTGAGTCATCAGCGAAGTAGAAGTAGATGTTTGGCCCATGCGACAAGGTGAGATTGAAGGTTGAGAAGGTGCCCTGGGGCATAGGTCTCGTAGAATGAGGAGGGAAACCGACGAAATGATACGGTAAGTTCGAACCGCTGAGTATGTGGATCTGCTCTTCCAATCTGAGACAGTCGAAAAGTAGAAAGGGATGGTATTGGTATCAACCAATGAGTAACAAAGTAACAGCGTGATTCGAAACATTTGCTTGTAATTTGAGGAGGAACATCAATATGGATGGAATAACAAAAGATTCTATAAAAATGGCTAAACAAATGAAACAATTATGGCCCCAATTGACCGATAAAGAAGCTATTGATGAAGTAAAAAGATATACGAATGGCAAAAATACTGCAATCTTTACTGAAGTTGAAGGTGACACAATCGTAGGTCTAGCACTATGTTCACTCAGATTTGATTATGTTGAAGGATGTAAATATAGTCCTGTTGGATTCTTAGAAGGGATTATTGTCGATGAGGAATATCGTTTAAAGGATATTGCTAAAAATCTCTGTACAAAATGTGAGGAATGGGCGAAAAATAAAGGATGTAAGGAATTTGCAAGTGATTGTACTTTAACGAATACGGATTCTATAAGATTTCATCTCAATATTGGATTTCAGGAGGCAAATAGAATTATTCATTTTAAGAAGAAATTATAATTTCAGAACGTGGTCAAAAATTTATGTATCTTTAGGAAGTGTTGAAAGAATGAACGGACTACGAATTACTTTTCATTAGTTAAGAATATAGTAATGTTGTAAAAGTTAATCGAGGAGTTTATTGATGGAGTTTTATTAGTAAGATAGCAATAAATCAAAGGGCTGGTCAGATGATAAGAAAATATTGTGTTACTGATCAAAGAATTATCAAAAGATATTTCTTGCGTGTTTGTAATAAGGAGAAGTTAAATTCTAAAAAAATTTGAATTTAATATGATGCAGAAAATTGCTTCTCTAGGAGTTCCTATGTGTAAACCGATTAAATTAGAACTCAGTGGAGACGAAGTACATTCTATGTACATGAGTGGATAGAAGGAAAAGATGCAAGAGCACAATTTTTAACTTATTCGGTAAAACAACAATACACTTATGGAGTAGAGGCGGGAAGAATTCTTCAAAAAATTCATTCAATCCCTATAACAGGAGCTCGTGGATATTGGGAAAACTTTTTTAATCAAAAAATTGATGATAAAATCTCCAAATATAAAGAATGTCCCATCCAATATGAGAATGGTCAAATTTTTATTGAGTTTTTAAATGCGAATCGAGAATTGTTAAAAGATAGGCCTCGGGTTTTCCAACATGGAGATTATCATATCGGGAATTTCATAATTGGAGAAAATCACGAAATTTTCGTGATTGACTTTGATAGATTTGATTTTGGCGATCCATGGGAGGAATTTAATCGTATTGTGTGGTCTGCTCAAGTCTCCGCCCCTTTTGCATCTGGAATGATAGATGGATATTTTGATAACGAGGTTCCGGATTTATTTTGGAAACTTCTTGCCATGTACATTACAACTAACATTGTTGGAGCTCTTCCATGGGCAGTTTCTTATGGAGATGAAGAAATATCAGTAATGCAAAATCAAGCCAAAGAAATTTTAGAGTGGTATGATTATATGAATCAAATAATCCCTAGTTGGTATTTGAAAAAGGAGTGAATAATATAAGTGTATGGGCGAGTAGAGCCTATTTCAAAGATAATCCAAATAAAGCTGTTAGATAAATTGCAACATTAAAAGAAAAGTCAAATGGATATGTTAGAAAGTCGGTTATAATAGATGTTTTAAAAGGAGGATATTTATGTTAGGAGCAATTGTTGGAGATGTTGTTGGTTCTGTTTATGAATGGAACAATATTAAAACGAAGGATTTTCCCTTGTTTAGGGACGATTGTTTTTTCACAGATGACACGGTGATGACCTGTGCTGTGGCGGAAGCAATCATGAATGGTGGAGAGAAGGATGACTTCATTGATGCCATGAAGAAGTACGGCAGAAGGTATCCAAACGCGGATTACGGTGCCAGGTTTAACCGGTGGCTTATGACCGATAACCGTGAGCCTTACAATAGTTTTGGGAATGGTTCTGCGATGCGTGTTTCTCCGTGCGCTTGGGTGATGGAGGCTGCAACAAGCGAGTTGCCGTCCGAGGGGAAACGTCTGGCGCAACTTTCTTCAGAGGTGACGCATAACCATCCAGAAGGGGTTAAAGGCGCGATGGCTACAGCGGATGCGATTTTATATGTGTCGTTACTTCTTCGGTAGTAATAACGCTGCGGAGATTAAAAGACGCGTTAAGGAACATATCGAGAAAGAGTATGGATATGACCTTTCTAAAACGTTAGATGAAATTCGTCCTACGTATCGTTTCAATGAAACGTGTCAGGATACCGTTCCTCAGGCCATCGTTGCCTTTCTAGAAAGTACGGATTTTGAAGATGCGATTCGAAATGCGATTTCTCTTGGTGGAGACAGCGACACTCTTGCTGCAATCACAGGAAGTATCGCCGAAGCAGCCTATGGAATTCCTGAGTGGATCAAAGACAAGGCCTATAGCTATCTCGATGAGCCTTTGAAAGAGGTGCTCAGACGATGGGAAAGGGAAGTTGGCTGAATTTATAAAAATAAGACTATCGCTCGATAATAGTTAAAATTCTAAGACCAGATGGAGGTGAAACGAATGATTCAACTTAGCCGTTTTAAAAAAGTGAATGAAAAATGGGTTAATAGACTATCACTCCCATCTGATAAGGGTTTTGAAAATATAAATACCAAAGAAGGTACAATCATTGGCTGCCATCAATCTCAGAAAAAAATAACTTAACTTGGTTTGCTTATCGAAAAAGTAGCTATGAAATCCGGATTGAAGTGAGAGACGAAAAGAATCTTCAAAGTTCCTATCTAGATTTGGAAGATAGCTTTCTTGATTCTGAGGTAACTTTTAAGAGCCTTTCTGATAATAAAATCATCGTTTCATTAACAGCGGGGCAGGATGGATCACAGGACTTTTGCCTTGAATTATTGAATCATGAGCTAAGTATGAGACATAAATTCCCACGTGATTTGGCGCATGTTTTTACGATTGACGAGGATAGTTCGTTATTGGTAAATTTTTACACGACTGAATTTTATAAGATGTCGAATCATGATTTTCAAATAAAGTCTAGCCAACGATTTTCAGTATTTGAAAATGACGGGTTATCAAACGTTTGGAAGATTAACAATTCTTATGGTGTATTCTCTACAACGGAAGAAAGATGGTTCGTGTTTCATTTAGAGACATTAGAACTCATTGATGAAGTGGTACTAGATAAATACCAAGGAGAATCCTCTGGGATAAACACACTGTTTCCGACAAGGAATCAATTGATTTTTAGATGCTATCATTACAATAACGGAACAAAAGAAGTTGAATACATGAGTGTGGAAAAGCGTGATTTGGAGCGCATAATTGAAAAAATAAGCTAGGAGGTTCTCGATGGTTATATTGGAATTGTATCAAGGTGATTATCAAAAGGATTTAGTCGCGTTTGATTCTTTAGAAGAGGGAAGAGCCTTTGTAGCGCAAATCCCAGGGTATACTTTAGAAAACGAAGATGGGTTTGAAGTGGAGTATGTGAACCCTAAACAATTGCCGGATTATATGGAAATTGTCTTCAATGGAAATATTGTCCCTTTATCTAGATTTTCGTTTAATCCTGAGGAAAATGTGGATATTATTTGGAAAGAAATTTCGAATCTATCCGTTAAAAACGATAAAGTGATTGACGGCTATTCAAAAATCGACGCGTATGTCGTTAACAACGATGAAGTAAAAGCCTATGTCGAAGCCAGAGAAGCTAACTTCTGCAAGGCGAAATACTTCTTAGAGCGTAGTGGATATGAAGTCGACAGGAGCTTTCGGAAGTGAAGACGGCGAAGCGATTCTCTACAGAAAACGCGGCACCGAAGATTGGCACTTCTTGTGTCACTTAGACCCGCTGTTTGTAGAGGCTGAAGATGTCGAAGGGTATGTGAAGGAAGAAATTCAATCATTGAACTAAAGGCCGTTGCGGATGTATAGCAGTGGGTGAACAAGCTGAATTATCTAGCAAGTTAAGAAAAGAGGAAGTTTGATGATTATCTTGATTAGTGGAGCTTCGCACATGGGAAAAACCTTACTAGCGCAAAGGCTTCTTGAAAAATATCATTATCCGTATGTGTCGATTGATCATTTGAAGATGGGATTAATTCGGAGTGGAAATACTTCGTTAACAGCAATGAGCGCAGATGATGAGTTAACCAATTATTTATGGCCGATTGTACGAGAAATGATAAAAACGGCCTTGGAGAATCAGCAGCATTTGATTGTTGAAGGATGTTATATCCCTTCGAATTGGAAAGAGGATTTCACTGAAGACGAACTGCGCGAGATGCGAGGCTATTGTCTGGTGATGAGTGAAGCGTATATTCAAACTCATTTTGAAGATATCAAAAAATATGCCAATGTGATCGAGAAGCGAATCGACGATGAATGGTGTACAAAAGAGAGCGTGCTAGAGGATAATGCGCGCTGGTTAGAGCGAGCAACTGAAAACGGGAGCGAGTTGGTTCTTGTCGACGACTTTTTCTAAGATAATGAGTATTGGTAAGGAAGATTTAAGTTACGAATAGAAATTATAATGGGACGATAATATATTAGAGATTTGTTAAATGTGTACTACTGTTAATTCAAATCGTAGAGGGCAAAACATAAAAATGAAATCAAATACAGAAAAAAAGTAGCGATAAAAAAATAATGAACTAACTGTCACATATGATGTGAATATTCCAACTTCAAGGTACTTGTTAGAGTATACAAGTGGTGATGAGAATTCACCAGAGTTCATAACTCCATCTTCTGAAACTGTTGTAGATATCGTAGAAGATTCGTGGGATGCAAATATAAATAAAGCAGATAAGATTGATTATCTCTTGGCAGTGGCTAGTGGTACAATCGCAGCTGCAGTAGATATTTTTTACACTGGAGAGTTTTTCGCTAGAAGAAGCTAAAAAAACTGGGGAAATGATACAACAAATAAATTTGTAAAACGTATGGCTAAATGGAATGGATACAAGGAGATGATCTTTCAGGTGCCATTAAATTTATGGAAAGAAGGTTTCCTTTGGCTGCGGATAAAAATACGAAAGAATTCGGAGGAGGACTACAACATCATTTAAGAGATTTTACGCATCATTTTAGTTTAGGCGGATTGATGTGTTCGATATTTACACAATTCACAAAAAAAGTAATAGGTACTGATACAAACGGTAAGCTTAGTATAGAAGATGTTAAAGATGACAAATTAATTGGAAAAAAATAATACAGAAAAAAATTCTTTTTGGCACAGTTTATTGGTTCTTTCATATGGTTAGTGATATGGCAGGATCAAATGCAACAGCGGGTAATGGAACAGGGATACCTGGACCTATCATCTCATTAATCAAAAGAATTGTCGTCGTTACCAGTGTTTAGAAATAAACAAATTGGTGACATTGAATTCCATACATGGGTGTCTAAATTATTTAACGGAACGCTACTAGGAAAAAGAGATGAAGCAGGAAAACTTCAACCGATGCAATTTGATTTAAGAACTGAAATAGGGGTTTTATATGAAATTGGAAAACAAGTAGTTCCTGTTTTAATTAATGAATCGCTAGTTCGTAGTTTTTTTATTTTATTAGAAGATTATCAAATGAATTAAAGAGAGAAGAAATTAAGTCGTTTAATGACTTCAAGAAAATAAATGTTGAGAAAAATTTTACCGTTTAATAATCGAACTATAAAAAGAATGGTAACGGTAAGTTCTGGTACACTTGTTGCGCTTGATGCAGCAGATGCGGCGGTAAGAGCTGGTTTGAAAAATGGACCGAGTCTACATTTCTTTGTTGATTTTGCTGTGCGTATCAATGTTGTAGGTGTAGGACGTTTTATTGTTGCATGCAAAAGCTGATTCGGAATATATAGCGGAAGATATTCGTGAAGCTAAGAAGAATAGGGATGAACAACTAGCTAAAAGAGCAAGAGTTTGAAAAGAGTATTGTAGATCTTAACTGTTTTTTTCTTTAGATTTTTGAAGAAATGAGAATTTTATATTCACTAGAAAATCTAATAGTATCTGATGATATTTCTATTACAAAAAAATAAGAATGATGCAGATTTAAAAGGGAAATGGCAAAAGAAAGTGGCAAGAAAAATTAATAACCATGTTATCAAGTGATAATATCACGCTAGAAAACTTTTTCTTGAATGAGACAGAAACCAAAAAGTATTTGGGGACTAATAGTAATGAAATGGCTCAATATTTAATCGTATTGGAGGCCATGTTATTTGAACCTTATTTTGCAATATTTGAAGATGATAACGATAAAAAGCTAAAGAAACTTAAGAATAAAAGTAAGTATCTATTAGAGAATTATACTCAATTACAAGATCTTATTAGTGCAAAAGAAATTGAGAAGATAAAAAAGGTTTATAGAAAATCGGTCTCAAAAATTGCAGGAGCAGATAAAGGAATGATTTTTGGAGCGATCGGCACTGCTGCCGTAATGATAGCGAGTGGAGCATTAGCGTTTGCGTTCGCACCAGTAATTGCAGTAGCTTTAGTTGGTAATGGGGCCGCTGGATTGTCAGGTGCAGCATTAATTAGCCACTGTCTAGCTGTACTTGGAGGAGGCACTCTAGCTGCTGGCGGTCTAGGTATGGCTGGTGGAACAGCAGTCATCACTGGAGGTGGGGCACTTCTCGGAATGGTTAGTGGAACCGGTATGTCTGCTGCAACAGTTTATCTTCTTTCTCAAGAGGGGTATGTTCTTAGTGAATGTTCTAGATTATTGACATATTGCAAAGTAGTATTAAAAGAACGTCTGCATGATGAAAAGTCTATTATTGATATTTATACCAAGTTGGAGAGTCAAATCGATACGATAAAGAATAGTATTACTGAATTCGAAAATAACTTGCAGACAGAGGATAAAAAAGAGCAAAAAGAAAACAAAAATAAAATTAAGGTAGCTAAAAAAATAGTTTGAAGTATCTTGAAAGTTGTTTATCAGAGTTACAAAAAGCTAGTGAAAGATTCTAAATAAGGATATCTAAGTTACTGAATTTAAAGGGAGCACAATAAGTGAAAGCATTAATTGTTTTAGATTGTCAAAAAGGAATGTTGGCTAGAGGGGATTTTGACCTGCTTAGAGAGAATATTTTGAAGTTGCAGGAGATGTTCAAAGCGAGCGGGAACCTCATTATTCATACGCGCCATATTGATGAGAATGAGGAGAGTATTATTTACAATGGTGACGAGCGAGGAGCGCTTGACGAAGAGCTTTCTGCGGATGCGGATTTTATCGTTGAAAAAGACTCGCCAAATATTTTCCAGAGTGAAGAGTTGAAGGCGATTCTGGCGAACCATCCGGTCGATGAAGTGGTGATTACGGGACTGAACGCGGAATATTGCTGCTTATTTTCTGCCATTATCGCATCAGACAGAGGCTATAAGGTGACTTACATTGAAGATGCAACGGGCAGTGTCAATGACGGCGACACTTATGAAATGCCAGGGCTCGACCTTGTTGATTTCGTTGGCTGCGTCTTGGATTGGTCGGGGCAAGTCGAGGTTCTATACTTCGATGAGTTCAAAGAGAGAGGGTAACATTAGAATTAAAATCAGAAGCAGGCGAAGTAAAATTTGCCTGCTTCTTTTATTTTCGGACAAATAATCTTCAATAAGCATTGAAGCAACAACGGGAACGTGAGATAATGGGCTAAGACAGTCATTTTGATTAAAGACATAAATAATTTTGTAACCGCAATCATGTTCTGGTTGCGACCTTGGAGGAACGATATGGATTATCAAGCAGTACGAAAAAAATATACGCTCTATACGAGATGCGCGGGGATTTTGACAATGCTCCTCATACTTTGCGTCACGTTCGCAGTCAGTGACATTCCGATGCGAACAGGAGGCGTCCTTGTGATTGTCGCTGGGTTAGCCCTTGCTATCTATGTGATCAATAAATGGTATTTAACCACTGTGGCGAAATTGTTGCATGTGGATTTGGATTTAGCATCATGGAAACAATATATCGAGGAGAATAAAGAGGCAAAAAGAGCGGTCCTTCGATTAGACGCCGCAACGTCGGAAGTGTCCTTGGCGTACATGACAGGGGACTTCGAGACGGCGATTCGAAAGGCCGAAGAAATCTTAAGTCGGGACGGACTTCAACCGCAATTCCGAAACTTCTTGCAAAGCTACCTCGTCCGTTCAGTTGTGTTGAGCCAGCCGGAGTTAAGCCGAGAAGAGCTGGATGAGTTGATTGGGGAACTGGCGATCACAGACCCTACGCTGGCCGAGAAGACGCAAAAGATGAGTGTGGCTCTCTATGACTTAACCATTGCGCACGAGAGCAACGACTACTTCGAAACCTTAACGAACAAATACAAGTACCCCCAGCTAGAAATCATCTACTACAAGGCGTTGAACGCTGCGATTAAAGGAGAAATATCGCGAGCAACGGATCTGTTTAGCCAGTTGAACGGTGAAGATGAGAGATTGTATGTGGTGAGGATGGGGAAGAGCTGTCAATTTAACTAGTAAGAAGTTATGCGACAAATAAAATATAAGGTGATAAGGGAGAGAAAGTAACATATGGGTTTTTTTGATTTTTGAAAAAGGGAAAACACAACAACAAAAATATACACGAACATCAAGAAATAAGTATTTTTTTCTTACAGATGAAATTTTTACCTATTGAGAATAGAATATTAGGGCAGCAACCTACTTGTGATGGATTATATCCACATGAGATTCTTATACTAAGTTATGCACCTCGCTTTGCTGCAAATGGAAATAATTCGTATGCAGGTTTTTGGTGGTATAAATATGGCATTAAGGATGTTGAAACTTATCTTAACTCATTAAAAGAAAAAGGGTATTTGCAGATAGGTACGATAAAGGATGCTTTGCAATTTGAAAAAAATTACCAATTATCAAAGCAGAATTAAAAAAATAGAGGATGTAAAGTTTCAGGGAAAAAAGCAGAATTAATTGAGAGGCTGATGGAAGCTGCACCTGAAAATGAACTGAATCAGATTTTTGCTAAGAGGCCCTACCAACTAACCAAATTAGGGGAAGAAATTCTTAGCAAATATGAGTGGATTCCTTATATTCATGCTCATCATCTGGAAGATTTGGATATCTGGAATCTAACAAATTTAGTTCAAAAACCACCATATTATTTAAACTATCAAGATAAAATATGGGCATATTTAGATGAACGTAGTCGTCTACATTATAGAGAAAAATAATTTTTGGGGCATATCGAAATTGTAGGTTGAGTATGTCAAATTTTGCAAAAGAAGAAGGGAATAAGGAAGTTGCTTTTTTCTCTTTTGTGTGAAGTTATATTCTATGATTTAAGCGGTTTAGACAATGGATTCAGCAAGGAATTCCTGGACATATATAAAGAGAGTTTTTCCCATACGAAAAATTCACTTGTAAAAATTCCTCCTGGCATTACCGAAATGATAAGAGAATATATGTCAGAATTTGGATGGACAAAGCAAGAACTACAAAAAAATTTGCTCTATAATTTTGAGCAAATCCCGCTAAACTTTAAATTATTTACTAATGAAGAATGTGTCAATATTGTAATTGCAGAAATAGAAAAAGATGAGAAGAGATTAAAAGACATTTATAGACAGGCAGAAATTCGATTTAAAAAGCACTATAAAAAAATAAGGTTTCATTAATATCCGTATATACGGGTGATGCTAAATAAAGATAGAATAAAAGTGTGACAATTACCAAACAACCTGAGCCCTGTAAAGGGCTCAGGCCTTTTTATTCACTAACGGCCTTCTTGTAGTACATCTCTAACCCAAGCGCTGCGACTAGTAGCACAGCACCGACTGGTAAGTAGAGGGTTGGGTAGATGGAGCTGGTTCCGTAGATGTCGAAGACTCCTTTGAGGAAGCTGCCGAAGATGAAGGTGAGGACACCCATCTTGTAGGCTGCTTGTGCGTCTTCTGACTCCAGGAAGGTTTTCCCGGTCATTTTTGCTACGAGATTTGGCACCACTCCAAGCACGAGTGGAATCATAAAGAGCAAGTACATGAATGGGGAGTAGACTTGGTGGCTGAAGAATTCATACACCGTTCCGACGATGAGTGTCACCACCGTTGCGACCGTGTAGAATGTCAGTCCTGTTTTCTTTTTATAAGTAGACAATGTCACTCACCTCTCTTTCTTCAATTCTGTGACCATTTGTTGTCGGTTTGTTAATGATTTGTCCGTTAAAGTACATGGTTGATGATCCTCCACCGTCTAAGTTATAAGCGGTTGTGACGTTCAATTCTTTCATAAAATCAGCTAATTGTTTCAACGATAATCCTTTACTTTCGCTCGTACGTCCGTCTGATACCACGAAGACATAAGTGCTGTCGTCGATGATTCCGATAGCGGTACGAGGGTTGCTCGCCATGGCTTTCCCAACTTCGTCTGAACTGTCTACAGCTATCTGTCCGTTTTCAATCAACGCTGGGCCAAATGACAAGACTTGCATTGCGCCGTTGTCGACTAACTGTTGAGCTGTGATGTCACCTTCTTTGATGATGCCGAAGCTTCCGTCCTTGTAGATGACTAAATCTTCTTGGTCGGCACTTTGGCTCTGGCTTCGTAATAGTTGTCCGTTACGAACGACGTATCCAGCATCTCTAGCGCCGTAGTAGTCCCCGTTAATCGCAAGGACTGAGTTCACGCTTTTTGCGGTCGTTGAAGTCTTCGCGGTTACGTTTCGACCGTATGTTTCGTCGGCCAAGGCGGCCTTAATCGACGCGTTGCCTTTGATTTTCACTGTTGCGACGTGGATTTGCGTATTGTTTCGTTCGTACGTCTCAATCGAGATAGATTTTGTATCGTCCTCGTAGGCCGTTGCCGTGCTCACGGTTGGCGTTGTAGAGGTTCCTGAGCTACTTGAGCTGCCTGAATTATTCGAGTTCCCCGACGTTCCCGTGCTGCTAGCGCTAGTTCCTGTGGCCGTGTTCGTTGCCGCTGCCGTGTCATTACTGAACTTTGCCAGGCTCTTTGAGATGAAGAGCGTATCGGCCACGACCATTCCCGAAGCCCCTGATGAGGACGGCCGTATAAGCGGTCGTTAAGATTTTTCTGAGTGATTTTCCTTTTTTGTTATTTGACATAATGCACACCTTTCTCTTGTCCGAAAATGACTTTCTTCTGTACAAACCAGTTAAAGAAGAACATCCCGATTTCGGTGATGATTTTACCAACGAGTGGTCCGATGCCGAATCCGTAGTTGAGACCATTAAAATCAATGTGTTCAGCGTTAATGAGAAGCTGGCGAGTAAAAATATAGCCGCCGAGTTCTTTTTAGAAACGGTTTGTCGCTGGCAAAGACGAACTTCTTATTCACGAAGAAGTTGAATCCTGCGCTGATCACCCTTGCGACCACGTTAGCGGTCACGAGTGGTACGCCGATAAAAATTTGAAAGGCGTAGAGGGTGTAGTCTAGAAAAAAAGAGGATTGACGATAGGGCGAATTGGAAAAATCTCTTTGTAGATTCTGAATGAATCGCGAAGAGGATTAAAGTGTGAGCCCTCATTTTTGTTCTCGTAAATCGTTTGAATTTCTAGCTCGCAGAATGGGCGTTTTTCTTTTGCCCAAACCATCAATACATTCATTTCGTATTCGAAACGTGATCCTGAAATCTCCAGCATTTTATCTAAATGCGTGCTTGAGAATCCGCGGAGACCAGTTTGCGTATCACTAATTTTTCGTTCCACTTGTGAGTTCGAAAAATTTTTCAAGGTGATTTTGTTTCCGACACGGCTCCTGAGTGGAACGTGGGCTCCGTCGAAGTTTCGAACGCCGAGTACAAGGCTGTCTTTCTCAAGAGATGCCCTGGTGGCGATGCGCACGATGTCTTCAGGACTATGTTGTCCGTCTGAGTCTGCCGTGACGATGGCCGCTTCCACGTGTGCGTATGTTTCTTTAATGTAGCGATATGCTGTTTTTAGGCCTTCACCTTTTCCTTTGTTTTCAGGATGCGTTAAAACGGTCGCTCCTGTGAGTTGGTTGAAGATAGGAAGATATTTCTCCCCACTGCCGTCATCGACCACGACTACTTCTAAGTCTTTGGCGATTAGTTGTTGCGTTAAAGGAATTAATTTTTCCTCTGGTTCATATGCTGGAATAATGACGATTGTTTTCATTGTTTGTCACTGCTCGCCTGGTTGGGGAGCTTCTCCCTTTCCGTTTGGTTAACTATAATTTGCACCATGAACCTAAAACGTACTTAAAAGAGGTGGAAAAAAATAAAATTAGCATTTAATATAGTATTTAATAGAAAAATGAAAAATCCCCTAGCGTCAGGTATTGCTTGTAACGCTACGTAATGTAGTAATATGCAGGCATTAAGGAGGTGAAAGCTATGTCAAAATATACGACAGGTGAGCTTGCGAAACTTTGCAACGTGACTGTTCGAACCGTTCAGTATTATGACAAAAGAGGTATCTTGATTCCGACAGAACTTTCTGAAGGAGGAAGAAGATTATATTCTGAAAGTGATCTTCAACGTCTAAAAGTGATTTGTTTTCTTCGAGAGGTGAATGTACCTATCGATGCCATTTCTCAATTATTAGAAGAAGAACATCCTGAAAAAGTCATTTCGATTTTAATAGAACAACAGGAAAGTCTATTGATGGAAGAAATTCAAGAGAAACAAGAGCAATTGGAAAAATTACGTGAATTACAGTCGACAGTCCAAAACAAAGAATCCTTCTCACTTGAATCCATCGCGGACATAGCAGTAGTGATGAAAGGTAAGAAACAACTCAAAAAACTTTACCGGATTATACTTTCAACAGGATTGGTGGTCGGAGCGCTTCAGTGGGTGTCGATTGCATTCTGGATTTTCAAAGGAATGTGGTGGGGATTTGCGCTATGGACTCTTTTGGCAACGGTATGGCTTGTTTGGGTATGTAATTATTATTATAAACACGTTAAATATATTTGCCCTGAGTGCCATCAAGAATTTAAACCAGGTAAGAAAGAGGCTTTCTTTGCAAAGCATACGCCAACAACTCGGAATTTAACTTGCCCAGAGTGTGGCCATAAAGGATTCTGTATTGAAATCTGGGACGGTGATCAAGCATGAGTGGATTTAATCAAATCGTTCTTGGACCAACTGCGATACCTTCATTAATCGTGACGATTGTTTTGCTTCTCTTAGTAGGAATTTTACCTATTGTTTATTGGATGCGAAGTCATAAAGGTCAAGTGAAAATCAGTTATTTCGTTGCTGGGGCACTAGGATTTATTTTTTCTGCCCGTATTCTTGAAGCAGGCTTCCATTATTTCTTTTTACTAGCAGAGAATCCGATTTCTCAGTTTTTAAATGGAAATACGGTAGCATTCGTGTTATATGGAATGGCGATGGCAGGGATTTTTGAGGAATGTGGTCGCTATATCGTGTTAAAATACATTATGAAAAAGCATCGCACCCGTGAGAATGCAGTTTTGTATGGGATTGGGCATGGAGCCATTGAAATTCTAACGGTTGTCCTTCCATCAATTCTGCTTTACTTAGTGATTGCGACATCAATTCAGAATGGAAGTGTCGATTCTACGCTGACGGCATTACATGTTACTGAAAAGAATGCAGCCTTCGCTATGCAAAGTTTTCAAGCGGCAGCACAGTTTAATGTCGAAACAGCTGTGATGACGGTTCTCGAAAGAATCAGTTCAATGGGAATTCATATTGGATGTACCATCATCGTTTACTACAGTGTCATCGCAGAGAATAAGAAGTATTTATGCGGGGCCGTTTTACTACATATGATGGCGGATTGCTTTGCAGCGCTCTATCAACGAAATGTCGTTGGAGCTGGAATCGCTGAAACTGGAATTTTAGTCATGGCAATTGTCATTGTATGGATTGTGACAAAAATATATAAAAAATTGGCATAACGAATCGTTGATGTAAGGGAGGAATGAAGATGGCAACAATAGAAAGTGGAACGAGATTTGGGATTCCGATGGTATTCCTGGTGAGTAGTGGGTTTATCGCGATATGTGTGCTTGTCATTTTCGTTCGCCGATGGACAGCCGCAAAGCAGAGCGGAGGTCCGTTCATGGCAGCTTTTTCATATCGCAAATGGAACATTTTACATTCATGTGGCGTTCTGTTTCAAAAAGCGTCGAATTCCTCTATCATCGATTCGCCGGATTTCGTTTGATTTTATGCGCGGAAGAAAAGGTGGAGGTGCTCGTTATTTCGTCATCATTGAACAAAAGGATGGAACCACGACCATGTTCTTCATGGGGAAGAGCAAAACCAATGATGCGCTGCTAGAGCAGTTGCCTCAAGCTGTGAAGCGGTATCCGATTAAGGTTTCTCTAAAATAATAAAGAATAACAGAGGAAATATTAGGGCAACTCTTGGTTTACTCACAAGTATTCTTATCAGTGGCGTTACCATTCTCAATTTTCCCATTGATTTACTTCACTTCGAAGAAATCACTCATGGGCGAGTTCACCAACGCCAAATGGAATACCTTCCTTGGATACGCTGTAGCCGTAATCCTAACCATATTAAACTTCAAGTTAATTTTTGATTTATTCTAAAACGAAACGGGCATCTTCGGGTGCTCGTTTTTTGTGCTGAAATAGATAGTGAAAGTACTGAAGATTCATGTTATAATATAAATGATAGCGCTTTACATATGCTTAACGCGTTAGAATTTGCTTAGTCGTTTTTAGAACGGCTGTATTGACAACTGAATAGAAACGAAAACTTAATAAAGGTTGATATATAAAAACAATTCCATTTTTGATGGAGTGTTTTTATGCAACCTTTTTTCTTTTTAATAGAAAGGGGAAGATAGAATGCAAAAGGCTATTGAGAATTTTTGTAAAGAGCGAGAAAATGGACTGTTTTTATTGGATATGCCCACAGGTTTTGGGAAGACGTATAATGTTTTAGAATTTATCGCTGAGAATTGGGACAATCCAGCGTACAAAGGCGTTAATTTTTTTCTTTGTAACGACTCTTAAGAAGAATTTGCCTTTCGAAGAATTGAGAGAACGGTTTAAAGAGAAAAAGAAAGAAAAATATTTCGAGAAAAAGTGTATACGTATTGAAGCGAATGCGGAAAAAGTGATTGAGAATATTGATTCATTATACAAATCAGGAAAAATCCCTAAAAGAATTACTTCAAAAGATCAATTCAAAAAAATTGTTAAAAATGTCCAAACGGTTTTGTACATATCGTAATAGAGATTCACAATTTAAAGATGAAAATATTGCATCTATGATAAAGAATATCGAAACCTCAATACAGGAAACAGGAGAACCTGGATTGCGCTCGTTAATAATAGAGGAGTTATCGATTTTTAAAAACTCCTACACAAAAAGTTAAAAGCTATTAGGACAGATGACGAGTACAAATGGATTGGAGAACTTTATCCTGCAGTTTTTTCAAGAGACAAACAGATTTATTTTTTGACGATAGATAAGTTTGTTTCAGGAAACACAACACTCATCGAACCTACATATAGCTTTTTATAATCATTCAATTATTGATAAAAGCTATTATTTTTCATTGATGAGTTTGATGCAACCAAGGAAAGAATATTAAAATAAAATCATAAAAAAAGGACTAAATCAACCAGTAAATTATCAGCAGCTGTTTAGTCGAATTTATTCAGCGATAAATACAAAGAGTTTTCCGACAGAACTGACAACTGATTCAATGAGTCATCAGCACAATATGAAGCAGTATCCAACGGCTAAATCATGTGAGGAAGTCCTAAATGAATGTGTTAGAGTGTTTAAGGATAGTAATAAAAAATTTAATATGAAGTATAGTTTTCGTACTGATAATGACAATGGAGATATCAGAACACGAAATTTTCTTTTTAATGATTTAACGTATCATTCAGTTCTTTCGAATAAGAACACATACATCGAAATAATCGTTGATCAGAAAGCTAAACAAAACTGGATTCATTTCACGAAACAAAAATTAAATGACTCTCAATTAAGTGTTTGGGACTTGTTGTCTAGTGTAAAGGGCTGTATCACATTCTTTCAAAATGGATGTAGACAACTTGCGAAAAACTACAAAAATTTGCAAGATGAGCGTAACAATTCAGAAGACGAATTTACATTTCAGAATGCAATTACATCTGTTCTAAGTGAATTCCAAATTGATAAAGAGTTTATACGATATTTGACACCTTTAATTTTGTCTGAACAAAAAACGAGTCGAAAGAAACTATCGTTATTAGACAATCGATTATCTCCTTTGGAATTAGAACATTCTATTTACAACAATGGTTTTAGATACTTTGTTTTCAAAGACAATCCTAGCCATAACATGCAATCAGAGATAAGATTATATGATTTTTCTGATACTCCAGAGAAAATTCTTCTGCGAATGGCCCAGAAAGCAAGGGTTATTGGGATTTCGGCCACAGCAACAATCGATACAGTAATAGGAAACTACTCCCAAGAATACCTCAAACGAATGTTACAAGATGACTATTACGTTTTGCCTAGAGAAGATAGAGAAAGATTAGAAAATGCATTTGCAGATTCTACAAAAACATTATAGTAAAGTAAAAATACAAGCTCATCCAATTAGTTGTGATGAAGAAATTAAGAAAGAATTAGAAAAAATCTACGAGAATGAAAGGCTTATTGACTATTATGCAGAAAAATTAGAAATGGACATTGGCAGTAGTGATTTTTGCAATACGAAGATTTCTTAAGATAGTTAAAAGCTATGAAAGCATTTATTGTAAATGATGAAGCTAAATCTTTTTATGCCTTAGTAATAAACTGGCTCAAGAGAAAAAGAAATTTTGATTTAATTCTCTTTAGGGAAATGGCGAAGGATATTATTGAAGAGGCAGGACTCGACTATGATGAGGATAAATTAGTCGTAAGTATCAAAAGTGAAGACTATGATGCGCAATATAATGAAATTATAGAGCATCTCTCAAATGGTAAAAAACTATTTGTGCTATCTTCGTATCAAAAAATTGGGGCAGGACAGAATCTACAGTATAGAAAGCCAGAAGACGTGGATGTAGTACAAGTGAATGATAATGTACGAGAAATATTGGAAAAAGATTTTGATTGTATTTATCTTGAAAAACCAACAAATATTGTCGTTAACGTTTTTGGAAACAACATAATCTCCGAAGAAACCTTAGTTCGATTTATATTTGAAATGGAATTTTTTTAATGGAAAATAATGAAGTTTCAAGAGCAGCTGGAATTCATGATATTAAGGAAATCTTTAAGAAAATCGATAGTAGTGCTAAAGCAAATTTACTTTCCAATCGCTATGAAACGTGTTCAATTCAAAATGCGTCGCTTAGAGTGTTGATTCAAGCTGTAGGACGTATCTGTAGAACAGGATTGAAAAATGAAAACATTTACATTTATCTAGACGAAGCAATATTAAAAGAAATTGATATGACAGCTGTAGAAACACGAATGGTAAATCCGGAATTTGCTAGAATTATAGAAGAAGGAAAGAAATATAATGTAGACTTAACGGATGTTTCACTTTTTAAGAATAGAGAATCAAGCAAATGCTGCATCATTGAAGAGTATGCTTATAATCAATAAATTAAGATACAACTGGGATGAGAAGAATATTAATTTATGGAAGAGATTAAGAGAGCAGGTGCTTAAACATCCAACAATTGATAAGCATGAAATCGAAAAGAATCTTAATTATAAATCTATCTATCTCCAAGCCCCTGAAAAAATATCTGGCTACTCATACTCTCAAGAGGATGATTACCAAAAGAATATTATGGTGAAGTTTGATGACTCAATGCCTCAAAAAGTATCGGAGGAAGCTGCTCGCTTACAAGAAATATTAGAAATTCCGGGGATTAAGGCTTATTTTGAAGAAAAAGGATATGCAACGGAATTCACCCCAAGTGAATACTTATTAACGCCACCGATATTTAATAATATTTATAAAGGAGCCTTAGGAGAAGCTGCTGGGGAATTCATTCTAGGAAAGTACTTAGGTGCCGAACTTCAGGAAGTTTCCGAAGATATTTTTGAATTTTTCGACTTTAAGATAGGGGACGATGTATACGTTGACTTCAAACATTGGAAGGATACGATGGTAGTGGATGCCAAGAAGGCAAAAGAAAAAATTATCCAAAAACTTGATGCTTGTAAGGGGAAACGAGCGGTTATTATTAATATTCTTCTTGATAGAGAAATGCAAATTACAACAAGCTATGACGAAAGAATTGTTGAAATTCCGTGTTTGTATCGCACTGATTTGAATCAATTAGATTCAAGGACTATAGATGAAATTCTAAGAGAGGGTTATTTGAGATGACGCAAAAAATCACAACGAATGAGTTAAAAGTAACTTTTGACTATGAAGCAATTCGAAAGAATTACCACTTTTATCAATTGGAAACTTCTGAGAAATTCATCAAAAGCGGAGCAGCATTTTTAGACTTAGTGGAATACTCATTTGTCCGTTCAATTGTTTTTGCAAGTGGCAAGAAGTTCTATTTGATGACGAATGCAAAAAGATGTCGAAAAAAGAATGGTGTTCCTAGCGGTTCAAAAGTACGAGGGGAGTGAACATCTTTCTATAAAAGAACTGAAAGTTGAGAATATCGACTCGCCGATTTTATTGCAATTGTTTTTCAATTCTCTATCGAACCCTGAGCAGGAAGCGTATGCTTATAACAATTTAACAGGTAAGTTACTTTGTTATAATTCGGCTTGGCAAAAGAAGGATTCTGATGGAAAATATGATTCAACTAGATTGCATTGAAGTGAAAGTCACGAAGGAAATGTGCCTTCAGTTATCTGCTCATCGCATGACGGCTCTCAGTCAAGCAAATCGAATGCACTTTGGTAAACGAAAAAAACAGGAGTACCCGCAATATGAAATTGCCTACCATCACCATACGTTAAAACGAGTATCCAAAGAAAAGCTGAATGACCCGACTAACTTGATTCAAAAACCTATTGGTAATGAGAAGAGTTCGATAACGTTTTTCGATTTCAGTAATTATGAAGAATTTGCGTGTTCGAAAAATGGAGTATTGTATAACTTCATGAATCTTGTTAAAAAGCAATTCTCAGAGTATCTCTCTATAGAGTTTGTTACGTACGAAAACCCAAAAATTCTTTCGGTGAAAAAGACTGAAATGAAACTTTCAAAAGAGATGGTACAGCAGCAACTATTAAAGATAGGAATAAATGTGATTGACGAGGTACAAAATTCTACGTCAGAATCCTTCTTACAGGACTTATGTCAAGAGCTTCAAAGTCGAATTCCAGGAGTTGAATGTAGTATTGGTAAGCGACTATCTAAGCGGAAAGTCAATATTCGTTATATCCATGAAAAAGACTATTATGGGGAAGAAGATCCTTATCAAGCATCCACAGAAGAAGTAGTAGTGCAACACATTACGGAAGAAAACTTCCAGCACGATGTGAATGCTTCTGTTGAAACGATTTTAAAAGAATTAGTGATTAAACATGACCTGAAGCAACGAAAGCTGAGCCTAATTGATTGGGGAAAATATGAGTTCGATTCCGATTGGATTTTTGGTATAGAGATTGACGAAGAATATTATTTCATGAAGATTCATCCAGATGGGACCTTCGACGTTGAGAAAATGCAATATGATTTGTTCAATGCTTCAGAGTATAACCGATATATGGATTGTTTTTCTGTAGATGGGTCTGTTGAGGGGTTAGTGAAAGATGCTGAAGGGAATATTAATATTATTAAGAAAACAAATATGCATACTTTGCCAGAAATAAAAGAGATTGGGAATGCTCTCAAAAAGGCCTCTGAAACTACGAAGTTCAGTGGAGAAGAATGGACACGATTATTGAAAATAGCATTGCTTAAAGCTGATAATCAGAAAGTAAATGATAAACTAGAGGAAGTCATATCAACACTTCAGGAGCAAAAACAATACGATAAAAAAGACATCTTCAAATTGTTGAAAGGCAATCCGTTAAAGAAATTTGTTGTAGATAGTATTTTTGAGGATGAAGGGATTTTACTGTTTGCCTTCCTTCGTAATAAGGAGACGAGAGAAAAATATTTTTCTGGAGTGATTGATATTAATTACTTCCAGCAAAGTGATACTTCTGCACGATTTTGTGTAGGCGAGATTGGTGAAGGCATGAAAGAAAAAGCTGAAACGTGCTAGCGTTATTCGTGAAGTTCAGGCGGAGGAAGATAGCAAGTTGATTTTTGAAGAACTGCTACCTCTAATGGGTGTAGATTTTGTAAAATTAGGCATGCTAACGGTAATTCCATTTCCGTTTAAATATCTTCGTGAATATGCTCGTACATTATAATGATAAAGGGAGTAAGTTTTTATGCTTACTCCTTTTTCTATAGAACCTTTTAGTTTTCCTAAATTTCACAGAGGGTTTTATTGTATTTTTCTAGAGAATAGGATAGATTATAAGTGAGAGAATTGAAACCGCATTCAAAAAGTTGGTGCATAAAAAGTAGAGTTAGGAGGATGGTTATGAGTTTTTCCATTTCGTGAAGATCCAAAATACGGCAACGATTCTTTGCAAAGCATATTGCAAGAGGAGAACAGCCGATTTTATATGTAAGTCATGACGAGGACGATGGCATGTGGCAGTTTCTATGCAACGAGGAGCATACCATTGAGGACTTGATGCTAGTGACCTTGAAACAAGCCTACGAGCTCGATCCGTCCATCGGGGGAATCAAAGACTTGCCTCTAGGAAAAGACGCCTGGAGGGAACATCCACAAATGCCGTGGAGAAGTTAAGTTGGAAGTTGAACATTGCGCTTATTGTCTGAGACAGGGGGCATTTTTATGAAAAAGAGTCTGATGGCAGTCGTATTGCTTGGTGTATTTCTATTAGCTGCGTGTGTGCATACGGATGAACAGAGTCAAAAGACGACCGGGGCAACTGCTGCAACAGTGGCACAGGTAGCAGAATCGTCTCAAGGAAAAATCACTGCTGGTACAACTTCGACGGCAACGGAGACGGCTGTAACAACGGTCGCGACCGAAACACCAACAACTGAAACAACGGCTACTACACTACGCGAGAGCCGCAAGAAGTTGTTGTCTGTTGCGCCACAAATTCAAGAGAAATGGTATTTTTGTGCGCCAACAACAGTGAGTATGATGTTATCGACCCAAGGAATTTCCGTTTCGCAAGAGCAATTAGCCAAAGAGATGGGAACATATGAACCTTACGGGACGCATAACCGGGATGCAATTCGCGTGTTGAATCAGCATTTATTTGGATATCCAGAGCCCCAAGCTGGGCAGGCTGGTTATCGACTTGCGACCGTCACGAATGCCAGTCCTGATTCCGAGGATATGCGTTTGTTCAAGGAACGAGTTCGCAAGAATATCGACGACGGTTATCCGCTCTATTACACCTTTACCATTTCGCAGATTTATCCTGGAAAATCAGGGGAACATAATGTGATAGGGATTGGTTATGAGCTGACGCCAGATGGGAAAGATATTTCAGCGATTTATTATTTAGATTCGATGACGCATGTCCAAGATCCAACTTACGGCGGTTTGAAAAAAGTAACGCCAGAAGAGTTGCTGGCGGCGATGGTAACGTGCGGTGAACCGAATTATGCTTGGTAATCGTAGAAAACGACAGTGAAAGGGAGAAAAGAATGAAGAGTATTTCGAAAACAGTTAAATTAGGACTTTGTGCAGCCGTGCTTGTCGGCTTGGCAGGTTGCGGACAGACGCAAAAAGAAACGACAACACAGGCAACACCAGAGACAACAACTGTAACCGCACAATCACAGGAAGCACCGCAATGGGTTGCGACGTACACCAACATCAGCAACCCTTCAAGCGTTGAGGAAGTGAAGGCGTTGTTGTCTGCATACTTAGACAAAGAAAGTGTGGAGAAGTTCTTCGAGTTCGTGAACGACTACAATGCGATTGTGGGCGAGACAGGGTTGCAAGGGGACTTTGCGTCATTTACAAAAACGGAGTATGACGTTGAAAAAATCAGCGCACTTTGGACTGCGAAGAAGGGTGATTTTGTTGGAACGAACTGCCGCATCAATACGTATGCGTTGCTGAAGAATAAGATTAAGATTCCGAAGATTGCTGCGGACAGCGAGCTCTTATTTATCGATAATGATGCGATTGACAAAGGACATATCTTTAGCGCGGACGAAAAAGAAGACTTAAATCGTTTGTTCTCGCGTGTGGAAACGGAAGCTACGACAGACGTGAAGACGCATGCGAAGAAGATGGAACAATTCTCTCACAGTTTACTTTTGACGAGAATGCGCGCATGCTCTCAGTCGTGATTCACGATAATTTGGATGGGGAATCGCTCTTTATCGGCCATGTGGGAGTCTTAGTGCCAACGGGGGACGGGTTCATTTTTGTCGAAAAACTCACCTTCGAGGGAGCCATACCAAGCGATTAAATTCAAGACGAAAGAAGATGTCTACAAGTATCTTGAAACGAAATATCAAGACTATACCGGAGAAGGCCTAGCAAAACCATTCATTATGGATAACAATAAATGGGTAGAAATGAAGTAAAAATATGTTGTTCGTCTTGAACATAGAATCTGGAAGTGACGAGGGAGGGTGAAAAGATGACTTCAAGCAAGGAATATTTAGCCTATATTTTAGAACAATTATCAGAATTAGAGGATATCCGCTATCGAGCAATGATGGGGGAATATATTTTGTATTACCGGGAAAAGGTTGTCGGTGGCATTTATGATGATCGATTCCTAATCAAAAATGTGACATCTGCAAGAGAACGCATGCCTGACGCTTCATTGGAACGTCCATATGAAGGGGCAAAAGAAATGCTTCTGGTGGAAAATATAGAAGATAAGGTGTTCTTAAGGGATTTGTTAAATACTATCTATGACGAACTGCCGGCTCCTAAACCCAAGAAAAAGAAATGATGGCTGGAGGAGGTTGCCAAGTGGTGGACTATTTGCAGGCAGTCCTCTGAATCCATAAAGTAACGATAACACCTGTAGTAGTTTCAAATTGCTACAGGTGTTTTTGATTTACTTGAAAAAATAGTTGAATGGGAATATAAACTTCTTCCGTTATTTGGTATAATAACGGTACAGTTTAAGTAGAATTCTGAAACAGAAAATAAACAATAAATCGCATTAGAGTGAGACTTCTTAAAGAAAGTAGGAACTAAAGATGAACATGAGTATTAGAGAAATTATAGATAAAAAGGAAAAAGAATCGATTTCAAAAGAAGTTTTTATATGATCTTCCAGAATGGTTTTGGAATGCCAGAAAGCACGCAGGAATATGTCGATGATGCGATGGATAAACCGTTTCTAGCTTGTTTTGTAGAGAATAAGCTCGCAGGATACGTCGTGTTGAATGCTACGAGTGAGGATTGTGCAGATATTTTTGTGATGGAGTCAAAAAGGAATTTCACCGCAAAGGAATCGGCAAAAAATTAAATGAGGCGTATGAGCAACTAGCTAGGAAATTAGGGTACACTTATTCCCAAGTGAAGACTGTGAAAATGGGACATTACGAACAGTATGATCGCACGAATCTTTTTTATAAGGCGATGGGGTATAAGGAGTTAGAATGCTTCCCGACATTGTGGGATGAATGGAATCCGTGTCAAATCTATATTAAATATTTAGGGGAATGAAGCGGAAGATTACTACAGAAAATAGGAAACAGAGGAGAGTTTGATGAAAGTAAAGAAGATAGGAATCGTCAGCTTATCCGGCGGAATAATGGGAGAGAACTTCATTCAACATGAGCTCAATCTTGGAAAGAAACGTTTAGAAGAGTACGGTGTAGCAGTTGAATTTTTACCTCATGCTTTAAAAGGACTTGATTTTATTAAGCAGCATCCAGAATGTAGAGCTCAAGACTTGCTAGCTGCATTTCAAGATGACTCGATGGATATGATTTTATGTGCGATTGGCGGGGACGATACTTATCGCCTACTCCCTTATTTATTTGAACAGGACGCGCTTAAAAAGGTTGCTAAACAGAAGATTTTTTTAGGTTTTTCAGATACAACAATGAATCATTTAATGTTACATAAAGTTGGCATTCAAAGCTTTTATGGACAGGCATTCTTACCGGATGTATGTGAACTTTCAACGGAAATGCTCCCATATACGAAATCGTATTTTTGAGTAATTACTGACAACGGGAAGAATTAAAGAAATTCGCCCAAGTGACATTTGGTATCAGGAGAGAAGATTTTAGTGAAAATGGATTAGGGATTTCGATGCCAAGTTTTCCAAATCAAGGGTTTGAATTATTAAAAGGAAATGCTCAGTTTAGTGGGCCGATTCTAGGAGGATGCTTAGAAACAATGTATGATTGTTTTGATTCTTTATTATATGCAGATTCTGTACAGCTTACTCAGAAATATAAGTTGTTTCCAACGCTTGAAGATTGGAGTGGAAAAATACTGTTGCTGGAAACAAGCGAGGAACGACCAAGTGTTGAGTTGTATCGAAAGATGATCCAAGCTTTAAAACAGTATGGAATCTTTTGATGTAGTATCTGGTGTATTGGTGGGTAAAACCTCAAAATGAAATTCATTATGAAGAATACAAAGCAGTCCTATTAGATGAGTTGACGGACAAAGAGGTCTCTATTGTTTACAATATGAATGTTGGACATGCGACACCACGCTGTATTGTTCCTTTTGGAGTACATGCCCAAGTTGATGTAGATGCACAAGTCATCCGATTTGATTATAATAAATAGGGTAGAAATTAGAGTTAGAAAAGAGAATAAGAAAGGGTCGTATAAGATTTTTATAGTAAAAACTAGAAAAATTTAAAAAGTCAATCACAGCGGTGATGCCGGATGAAAAAGCTGCTAAGGAATTTTTAGCACTAGTGCCAGAAAAATGGATTAAGACATTTCCTTTTTTAGTCAGAGGCCATTCGACAACAAAAACGTTTAACATATCGAAAAAGACAATCTAGAACTTTACGCAGTCGAAAAAGCAAATGATAGGAAACGAGTTTGAAAAGTGTTGTAATATATATGTAGATAATGTGACTCCGTGGATTGTAATTCATCGGACTCATGTGAAGTAGGAGAAAGGGGGGAAGGGAATGGAGAGAATTAAACCACTAGAATTTCAAGCGTTGCATCAAAAAGAGGACATCGCGATTCTAGATGTTCGTGAAGTGGAGGAGTTTCAATCAGGGCATATTGAAGGTGCCATGAATGCGCCGCTGAGTACGTTAGATAATGGTTATAAGCAGTTGGATGCGTCCAAAAGCTATTATGTGATTTGTCAAGGCGGTATGCGGTCTGAACGTGCCTGCCAGTTCTTGGAGACAAAAGGCTTTAACGTGGTAAACGTTGAAGGTGGCATGAATCAGTGGAAAGCCTAAAGCAAATGACCGAGGTGCAACTCGTACCTTTTTAGCAGAAGTTTCTGTAAGAGAGTTGGACGGTGGGATGTGATTAATGGTAGAACGTTGCTAAGTCTAGGGGGCTCAGAAAATAGGCTTATAATTTTGAGTGGATGATAGTAGTTGTCTAATTAGAAAAGAAGATTAAAAATAATAGTAAGTTTTTTTCTGGAGATTTATAAGAATAGTAATATATCTTGAGAATACAAAGTCAAACTAAATGTTAAATTCAGAAGGAAAAGTAAGTAAAATCATTCTTAAAAAGAAATAATAATTAGAGATTTTTTAACAAAAAGATAACGATAGTAGATAAAAATATTCAGTGAATCAATGAAAGAAATACAGACACCACTTCATAATAGATATAGTGTCTAAAAAAATGACAAACTAAATTAATGCCACAAGATATAGAAATCAAGTCATTTTGAAGTAAATGGAATAAAATTTTTAAAAATAAAAAAATATGGTTTTTGAAAAACAGAAAAATAATAGAATTTTTGAAATAGATGTTATAGTGTTCATTAGTAAGAAAAAAATAAATAAAAAGGGGAAACTAATATGAAGAAATATTTTTAAAAATTATTTTTCTTTTCATTATTATCGTTGTTAACAATGCTGTTTACTCACGGCACTGCTAACGCCGATGGGGTTAAGGAATTAACCAATGTTATTACAAGCGTTGAATTATTAAACGCAAGTGATACACCTCAAACTACTGATAGTGAAGGTGTATATCAAGTCAGAACTGATTTAGCTTATAAGTTAAGAGTTTATTTGACTTGAAGAATTATAACGGGAATTTGTCAAATGGAGATTACTTCACATTTAACATTCCAGCACCAATGGATGTTTATAATGGTACTCTTGAATTGACAGATCCTAGCACAAGAGTTCCAATTGCTGATGCAGTTGTAACAAAAAACGGTGTAGCTAACGGAGGAACTGTTAAGGTTACATTAAAAAACCTTGAACAATATCTAGCTGCTACTGGAGGAGATGTAGTAAAAGATGTTAGCGGGAACTTCGCGGCAACCTTTAAGTACAACTCAGATGTAACTAAGAAAGCACAACCTTATGTTTCTAACGCAATGAAGAATCAAGTGACACACTTGTTTACTTCTAAAACGATTCAAGGAACTGTAGAAGGTTATGAGAACTTCGCTAAAGCTGGAGGTCAAGTTTCTAATGAAGCATGGGAGTCTCCAAAACTTGCAGCTATTAACTCTCCAAGTTCAGGTGATTACTATTCAGCATGGCGTGTACGTGTTAACACAGGTGGCCAAGATTTAGGCCCAAACGTTGTTGTAAATGATAGCTTGCCAACAGATTCTAAATATGCTGCGATTCAATATATTCCAGAGTCACTAAGAGTATATAGCGCACCTTCATTAAATGCAGGAACTTCTGCTGCTGGTAGGGATTTTGTTTTACTAACAGAAGGTACTGATTATACAGTAAAATGGAATGCTAACTATACTACTTTAGACATTACATTAGTTGATGGTACGAAGAAATACTGGATTGAATATAAAACTACTACTCCTAACGATGGACAAAAAGTAGCTAATACTCTTGCTGTAACAGATGCAACTGGAACACAATTGACTCAACGTAGTAACAATACTAGAACTTCAATGACAGCGGAAGCGACATCATTATATTCAGGTACAATTGTGGCTGCTACAGCTTACAGAATTAAAATTAATAAAACAGATGCATTTAACTTTTCACCTGTAAATGGCGCAGTTTATACAATTACTGCAGAAGATGGTTCAACACAAGAAGTAACTACAGATGCAAAGGTGTTGCTATCACAGCAGAATATGCACAATCTTTTGCAGGAAAAACATTTACAATTAAAGAAAAAACAGCTCCACAAGGATACAAATTAGATCCTAAAGAGTATAAAGTTGTTTTAGGGGCAGCTGGATCAACAGTTAACCTTAAAGATGAGCCAGTACCGGCAACATTAGATATCGTTGCTACTAAAAACCTTACTGGCCGAGCATTAGAAAATGAAGAATTTACGTTCAATTTATATGATTCTGAAGATAATTTAGTAGGTACAGCTAAGAACAAGCAAGATGGAACAATTACGTTCACAGGTGTTGAGTTTAAATCAGCAGGTACTTACAATTATTCAATTTCAGAAGTTAAAGGTTCTGCCAAAGGTGTAACTTATGACACTGAGAAAAAACCAGTAGTTGTTAAAGTTACTACTGAAAACGGTGCTCTAAAAGCTACTGTAACTTCAGATGCAGTAACATTTAATAACACATTTGAAAAACCATCTGTAAAAGTTGCATTAAATGCTAATAAAACATTAGCTGGACGTGACTTAAAAGCAGAAGAGTTTGAGTTTGAATTAGTAAACAACAATAATGAAGTAGTTGCAACTGCGAAAAATAACGCAGCAGGTGCTGTTTCATTTGAACAATCATTCAATGAAGCTGGAGAATATACATTTACTATCAGAGAAGTTAAGGGAACTAAAGGTGGTATTGAATACGATACTACTCAAGTAACTGCAACAGTTAAAGTAACAGATGATGGCAATGGACAATTACAAGCAACTGTTGAATATAAAGACGGAGATCAAAAATTCGAAAATAAATATACAGCAGCTGCAGTGAAGTTAAACATTCCACTTAAAAAAGAATTAACTGGACGTGACTTACGTGAAGGCGAATTTGATTTTGCTTTAGTTGATGCAAATACTGGAACTACTGTCGCTAATGCGAAAAACGTAGCTACAGGTGAAGTAATTTTCAAAGATGTTGTTTTTTTGAAAAAGCTGGAACATATAAATTTAAAGTTAAAGAAACTAAAGGTTCTGATGAAACAATTACTTATGATGAAAGTGAATTAGAATTAGTAGTTGAAGTTACTGATAATGGCGAAGGTCAATTAGTAGCAACTGCTACTTTCGTAAATGGAGAAACATTTAAAAATACATTCACTCCACCAGTTGTTCCAAATCCTGAAGTACCAACAACAACTACTACAGAAGAACCTTCAACAAGCACAACAGAAGGTCAACCAGGATTACCAAACACAGGTCAAGCAAGTACTTTTGTTACAACAGTGTTGGCATTCTTAGCTCTATTAGCAGCAGGTGGTTTTAACATTCAAGATTGCTAAAGATAAGAAATAATTCTGTTTAACTATTTTAAATAAAATAGAAACTAATAAATTTAGTCAGGGACTAAGCAACTAATTGTTGCTTAGTTCTTTTTGTTTTAGCAAATATTCTTGTGATGAAAAATTATTGTATCTAAAAAGGAATAGTCCCTAAAAATGCATCTTTCTCGGTTTAATAATGACAGTGCAAATGGAATCATGAAGGCTGTAGTTGATTACTTCAGGGAACATTACTAGAATACTCGTATCGATACATATGCGGATAATGTGGTTATGCAGAAGCAAATGATGAGAAATAAGTTTAAAAAGTGCGGTATTATATATGTAGCTGATGGAACACTACGGATTGCATATCAGTGGACTAAGCAGAAGTAGGAGAAAGGGAGTAAGAAAATGGAAAGAATTAAACCAGCAGAGTTTCAAGCGTTGAATCAAAAAGAGGACATCACGATTCTAGATGTTCGTGAAGTGGATGAATTTCAAGCAGGGCATATCGAGGGTGCCTTGAATGCGCCGCTAAGCACGCTAGAGAATGGATACGAGCAACTAGATGCATCGAAACGTTATTATGTGATTTGCCAAGGTGGCATGCGTTCGGAGCGTGCTTGCCAGTTCTTGGAGACAAAAGGTTTTGACGTAGTAAATGTAGAAGGAGGAATGAATCAGTGGAAAGCTTAAAGCAAACGACCGAGGTGCAATTAGTTCCTTTTAACAAAAGCTTCCTAGAAACGATTTGGAAGATTGGTTTTTCAACGGAGAAGCCAGATTGGACGAAGTGGAACGCGCCGTATTTTAATGATTATCGCAAGTTTGATGATGCCAAAAGTTTTGGAGCAAGCCCGATTGCGAACTTTTTAATGGGCGACGATTGTCGTTGTGTTGTCGCTGACGGCCAGCCGGTTGGGATGGTTTCAAAATCATGGGTGGACGAAGCAACACGATGGCTAGAAATCGGGATTGTGATCTATGACGACCAGTTATGGAGTCGGGGGATTGCGACCACTGCACTAACGAAGTGGGTGGATGCCATTTTCCAAGAAACCGATATGCTTGAACATATTGGGATGACGACTTGGAGTGGGAACGGTGCGATGATGGCCGTCGCTGAAAAATTAGGGTTCCTAAAAGAAGGGCAAATTCGTAAAGTCCGTTACTATCAAGGACAGTATTATGACAGCGTGAAGTATGGAATTTTACGCGAAGAGTGGAATACAAGAGCATAAGGATAAAGAAAGAGACTGATTTCGAAAATCAGTCTCTTTTAGTATGTGAGTGATTATTTCTCTGGAGTGTTTGGATCTAAGCCCCAAGATTGTTCAATAAAAGGTCTTAAGGTTGTAACAATATTCGCAGAGCTTTCGATTGCGGTTGAGTATACTTTATCTCCTTTTTGGAAAACCCATTGAAATAGGTGTTTTCCATCTGAAAATGCTACTTTCATTAAGAAAGCTGACTCTAAAGCAAAGATTGTTTTAGATCCTTGTAAAATCGTCTGATTTTTGTCATTTTGCCAGTAGCTATATAAACGGTCCGCAATTAACCTTGCTCCAAAAGTTTCGTCAGGGCCAAGTTCCACAGTATCTTTAGCGTACCCATTCAACGTCAATAGACTGTATTTGTCTGGTGAAGTATATTGGAACTGTTGGTTGCTAAATTTAGATTCGTATAAGACCCATTCTTTAGGGATATTGACATAACCAGTATCCTCACGACCTACACGTTGAGTATCTGCAAGTGAGATTTCGTTCATTTCAGAAGATGTGCTTGCAGTTGATGTCGGAGCTGTTGTAGTTAATTCAGTTGTAGTTTCCTTAACTACTTCTGTCGTTGGTGCAGCTATTGCTTCGACTGTTTTATTTTCTCCTTTACCGAAAGCCACTCCCATTAATGCAGATAGAAAAGGCACAGTACTTAATGGAATTTTGTTTTTCATAATCATTTTTCTCCGAAAAATAGTGACACCTAAGATCTTTTAGCCGTTAATGGATTATTGTCCTGGAGTTTTTGCATCTACTCCAAACGATTGTTCAAAGATAGGTCTTAAGGCATCAAGAGTTTCTGCTTTACCTTCAATGGCGATGGTGTATACTTTATCTCCTTTTTGGAAGACCCATTCATACATGTCTTTTCCATCAGTAAATGAGACTTTCATTAAGAAAGCTTCTTCCCCAGCGAATTTTGTTTTTACGCCTTTTAAACTAGACTGTTCTTTGTCATTTTGCCAGTGACTATACAAACGATTTGCAACTAACTCTGCACCAAAAGTTTCTCCACTATTAAGTTTGACAGTCTCTTTAGTGTATGCATTCATTGTTAAAATATCGTATTTATCTGGTGAAGAGTACTGGAACTGCGTGCCGGTGTTTGAAGCTTTAAAAACGACCCAATCTTTAGGGACATTCACGTAACCAGTATCTTCACGGCCAATACGTTGAGTATCTGCTATTGAAAGTTCTTTCGTTTTAGAAGAAGAGTTTCCAGTTGTACTTTGTGTTATAGTAGTTTGTGCCGTTGTAGTGGGTGCAGCTGTAGTTTCTTTAGCGGCTTCCGTTGTTGGTGCTGCCATAGTTTCCGCTGTTTTCTTTTCGCCGTTACCGCAAGCCGCTACCATTAAGGCAGATAGCAACGTTACAGAACCTAATAAAATTTTGTTTTTTTCATAAAAATTATTCTCCTTAATAAATTTATTATACTTGTATTATACCACTTAATTATTAAAAATCAAATAGGGAAATTTTTTTACTAAAAAGGGGAATTTATAGAATATAACAAAAGAGACTAATCACACATTGATTAGTCTCCTTTAGGATTTTTAGATTATTGTCCTGGAGTTTTTGCATCTAAGCCCCATGTTTGTTCAATCAAGTCAAACATTTTTTGAAGTGTTTCTTTATTTCCTTCAAAACTTGTTGAATACACTTTATCATCTTTTTGGAAGACCCAAATGAAGAAATATTTGCCTTCTTTTGTAAGAATTTGGATTAGAAAAGCATCCATTCCAGCTACTTTTTGTTTTTGCGCCTTGGATTTTATCAATGCCATCAGCTTTTTTGTATGTGCTATATAAACGGTTCGCAATCATTTCTGCGCCCCAGGTTTCACCATCACCAGGTTGTGCTTGTTCTTTAGTGAATGCGTTTAATGTCACAATATTGTATGCATCTAATGCAGAGTATTGATATTGAGGGCCGCCGTTTAAATCTTTGAACTCTTTCCATTCTTTAGGAACATTGACATAACCAACATCTTCACGTCCGATACGTTGAGTATCTTCAAGAGATACTTCTTTTGTTTCAGAAGAAGTTCCTGTAGTTGTCGTTGGTGCTGCAGTAGTTGGTGTAGCTGTAGTCGCTTCTGTTGTTGGTGCTGCAGTAGTTTCCGTTGCTTTCTTTTTCTCCGTTCCCACAAGCGGCTACCATTAAAGCAGATAGAAGTGTCACAGAACCTAATAAAATTTTGTTTTTCATCATGATTGTTCTCCTTAAAAGTTGTTGTCACAAGACTATTTTACCATTCTTTAGATTGAATTTAAATAGGGAAACAAATTATTACCGAAATGTGAAAAAAGACTGATTGTCATAGTTCGTCTCTTTTAGTATTGTCTAGGAAATTTTTGGATCTAAGCTCCATGTATTTTTGTAAAATAGGTCTTAATGAGTTAATTGTTTCTTCTGTACCTTCGATTGCCACTCGATAGACGAGATCTCCTTTTAGGAAGAACCAATCGAATAGAGTTTTTCCGTCTGTAAATGTTACTTTTAATAAGTAAGCTTCTTCTCCAGCGAATTTTGTCTTGACGGCGTCTAAACTAGTCTGTTGTTTGTCATCTTTCCATTTAACATACATGCGGTTCGCAACTGCTTTTGCTCCCCATGTTTCCCCATCGTTAAGTTTAAATTGCTCTTTACTAAAACTTCTGAGTACTAAAACAGTGTATTTATCTGGTGAAGAATATCCGAATAGATCAGGATTTTTTGAGCTGCTGTATACTATCCAATCTTTAGGGATATTGATATAGCCAACATCTTCACGTCCGATACGTTGAGTATCTCCAAGTGAGACTTCTTTTGCATCAGAAGAAGCGCTAGCAGTTGTTGTTGTTGGAGCAGTCGTAGTTGGTGTAGCTGTAGTTACTTCTGTTGTTGGAGCTGCCGTTGTTTCTGTTTCTTTCTTTTCTCCGTTCACGCAAGCAGCAATCATTAAAGAAGAAAGAAGCGTCAAAGAGCTTAATAAAATTTTGTTTTTCATGGTGATTCTTCTCCTTAAAGTGAATCTTACGTCTTTATTCTATTAATTTGTAGATCGTGAGATGTGATTTTTTATCGAGAAACTGGACTTTGATCCGTTAAGCCCCATGTACTTTCAACATACGGGATTAAAATGAGAAGTGTCTCTCTATCTCCTTCGAGTGAGACTGTATAGACGGTATCATCTTTTTGGAAAATCCAGGTAACAAGAATTTTTCCAGATTTTGTAATCAGATTCACCCTGATAACTCTCATTTCCAGAAACCCAAGATTTTGAACCCCATAATTTTTCAATGTTCTCATTTTTTGTCCATGAGTAATAAATGCGATTAGCAATGAGCTCCGCGTTGTAGGTATCTCCATCTTTGAGGTTAGCTTTTTCACGAGTAATACTATTCAATGTAATGATGTTGATGTCAGTTCCATCGCTATATTGAATCACATTTCCACCTCTAAGATCTTTAAAACGGACCCAACTCTTTGGAATATCTACGTACCCATATTCAGGAGATCCAACACGTTGGATTTCTCCAATATCTAAAAGAGTGTGAGATGTCGAAGTTGAGTTTGTATCTGCTTGTGCGGTTGCTTTCGTGGTCGTTTCAGTGACTGCTTGAGTAGCTGCTTCGGTTGTAGCTTGACTCGTTGTTTCTTGAACTGTTTTGCTTGATTGACCGCAGGCTGCTAATACAAAAGATGATAACAGCGTAAAAGAACCTAATAAAATTTTGTTTTTCATAAAACCCTCCCAAATGGTTATTTGTTATTATTTTATCATGTTCCAAATAATAATAAAAGAAACGGTAGAAAGGAAATAATTGAAAGTTTTTTTATATTGTCTTTTTAAATTATAGAAGAGATAATAGTAGAGAAATACTGTAGAAAGAGAGTTTGACAGTGAAGGGATTAGCATTAACATTAGAGTGATACGCAGTGGGAGAAGGCTGAGATTACTCATGATCGTCACGTTGCTCGTGCAATCGTTGTGGATGCAGAGGGGTTCTTCTATTTTGTCCGTGTAGTTAGAGATGATATCTTCGGCAACGGAGCCTTTATCGAAACAGCTGGAGGTGGCGTGGAAGCAGGAGAGACTCCTGAAGAGCGATTCACCGGGAGCTAAAGGAAGAGCTTGGCGCGAGCGTGGATAAGGTTGTGCAAAAATCGGCACGGTGAGCGACTACTACAATCAGATTCACCGGCATAATGTGAACCATTATTTCCTCTGCCTCGTGACAAGTTTTGGGAAAACACATATGACAGCTAAAGAATTAGAGGAGTTTGAGTTGTCGACGTTGAAACTCACTTATGAAGAAGCCAGCAGAGAGTACAAAAGGTGCGCGACGAAACCTTGGGGCGTACTCTTGGCGAACCGGGAATTGCCTGTTCTAGAGTGGGCCAATCAGTGGCTTTCAGACAAAAAAATAGAATAAAAAGGAAGCGTTCAGGAACCGTAGATGAGAAAGTCGTCTACGGTTCATTTTTTTACGAGTTTTTTCTTATATTCTTCACAATCGCAACTTGTAACTACCAGTTGGTTTTGCTATATTTAAGGTGCATAAGAAGCGGTAAACAATAAGGTTAGGGATTGTTTTTTTCGTTTTGTTGCAAAACGCTTACTAAAAATAAAAACGAAAGGAAGTCGAAAAATCTTATGGGTAAGAGATTTTTTGATAAAAGATGTAAGTACAGTATTCGCAAGTTTTCGGTAGGGGTCGCTTCGGTTATGATTGGAGCAACTTTTTTTGCATCTCCGATTGCACTCGCAACGGAAGCCGAAACGCCGTCAGAAGGGAACGGGGCCATTAGTGAGGCGCCGGCTCTGGATAAATTGCCAGACGATGTGTTAAAAAGCCATCGAGAAGGCAGAAAAAGAAGCCGAAGCCAACAAGCCAGCTGAGGATGCAACTACTTCGCATGAGTAAGCAAAACCAACCGAAGCAGAAACTACGACGGCAGCCACAGAGGCCAAACCGACTGAAGAGACAACAACGACCCAAGCAACGACAACTGAGACGAATACAGCAACAGAAACAACGAAACCACGCGAAGTAAACGGGACGGTAGAAAAGGCCGACCAATACCAAGCGGACAAGCCAGCAACGAAAGCAGAAATCGATGCGGCGAAAAAAAGAAGTGACGAAAAAAAGAATATACCGTATTCCCAACGCCACAAAAGGTAACTTATGGAGATGGTGTAACAGCTCTTGAGGGAACTGTGAACCTTGTCTTCAGCGATAGCCTTGATATTTATACACGGAATCGTGCCAAAGAAGTCCTTCAAGCAAGTAACGTGTCGTATACAACGAGCACGAAGGAAGCCGAAGGGGCAACGAATATTTTCCTTGGAGTACACGGGGAGTCTCAATTAGCGGAAAAAGAAGTGCAAGATATCTCACCGGACTTATATAACAAGATTGACGCGTATGTGTTGCGCGTGAAACAATAAGATTTCAATCGTCGGAAAGGATACCGATGCGGTGTTCTTTGGTCTTACGACATTAAAACATATGCTCAGTGAATCACCAACTCCAGTTCTTCGTGACGTGACAGTGGAAGACTATGCAGAAGTGAAGAACCGTGGCTTTATCGAAGGGTACTATGGGAACCCTTGGACGAAGCAAAACCGTGAAGACTTGATGCGTTATGGTGGCGAATTGAAATTAACGCAATATTACTTTGCACCAAAAGACGATCCATACCACAATGCGAAATGGCGTGAACTGTATCCAGATGAAAAACTCGCTGAGATTCGTGATTTGGCGCGTGTCGGAAATGAAACGAAGACGCGTTATGTGTGGACCATCCATCCATTTATGCATAACAAGATGCGCTTCGATACGGATGCTTTATATAAACAAGATTTAGATGTGATTAAAGCGAAATTCACGCAATTACTCGATGCAGGGGTGCGTGAGTTTGGGGTGCTTGCCGATGATGCGGCATGGCCTGTGGGTGGCTACAACAGCTACAATCGTTTAATGCATGATTTAACAGACTGGTTAACGGAAAAACAAAAAACTTATAGCGGACTTCGCAAAGATATGATTTTCGTTCCAGCATGGTATATGGGACAAGGAACCGAAGACGAACTTCGCACGCTCAACGAACACCTTCCAGAAACGGTTCATTTAACCTTAACTGGGGGTAAAGTTTGGGGGGGCCGTAGATCAAACCTTCCTTACAAACTTGAAACGTAATTTAACAGAGGGCGGCAAGAAGTACAATCCAATTCAATTCTGGATTAACTGGCCATGTAACGACAATACGAAACAACACTTAATTCTCGGTGGCGGTGAAAAATTCCTTCATCCAAATGTGGATTTATCGCTTGCCCATGGAATTATGCTCAACCCAATGCAACAATCTGAAGCGTCTAAAGTAGCGCTCTTTGATATGGCGCAATATGGTTGGAAGCAATGGCGTAGTGCCGAACAAGCCGAAGAAATTAACGACATGGCGTTTAACTATGTGGTGAACGGTAATTTCAAAGAAAGCGACGTCTCAAAAGCTTTCCGTGAACTTGGAAAAACATATGCGCAAACCAAAATCGTCCGTCTCATGTGACCAAACTCGAAGAATCGATTGAACTCGCTCCAAAATTGACGGCCTTTTATAACAAACTAAAAGCGGGTCAAAATTTGGATGCGGAACGTAAAGAGTTAAAAGAAGTTTTCGCGCAATTGAAAGCCGACGCGATTCTCTTAAAAGAAAAAGGGGACAAGAAGCTCATCGAACAAATTCACTACTGGTTAGATAACACGGTGGACCAAATGAATGCGTTGGAAGCTTTTACTCACAGCAACAGAAGGCCTTGCGGAAAATAATAGCGCCAAAGTCTGGGATAACTACTATGCCGGTTTGAAACATTATGATCAATCGATTAGCTATGCGTTCTTCTATGTGGACCACTATGAACGTGCAGAATTTGGGGTACAACATATTCGTCCATTTATTAATAATTTGAAAGAATACTTGGCAACGCATATTCAAACAATGCTTCATCCGGATAAACTCGTGACGACCTTTATTACAAACCGTGCGGGGGCTGAAGGTGGCCTCGAAGAAGTGACAGACGGAGACTTCGATACACATGTAATCGTGAAAACAACGACCGTGATTGAACGAGACGACTATGTGGGCTTACGTTTCAACAAACCGCTCAAGATTCATACGCTTGGATTTGCGACAGGAACGAAGACGGCCGATAACTATACATTCGGTAATGCCGTTGTCGAATATCAAAACGAGCAGGGCGATTGGGTAGCTATCACGACTCCAACTTACACAGGTCGCGAACGCACGCTTGAATTCAAAGACCTCGATATTACGGCTCAAGCAGTGCGCATGCGTGCGACAGCCAAAAAGATAATGCATGGCTTGCGATGCGTGAAATTGCGGTAAATAGACCGCTCGAAATTGGTAGTAAGAAGGTTAGAGGTAATATTACCTTAAGCTCTAATATCGTGTACAAATATGGAACAACCGTCCTTCAAATGCAAGACGGCAAGGATGCGACAGAATCCATGATGGCGCATGCGAACCAAACGAATGTCACTCCAGAAAATGCATGGGTTCAAATGGACCTTGGTGGGGCTAAGAAAGTGAAACATGTCCGCCTTGTTCAAGGGGAACGTGATAAATTAGCAGCCGGGGTCATCGAATACTCAACAGACGGTAAACAATGGACGACACTCCAAACATTAGCTGGCGAACGTACGGCAGATATTCTTCAAGAATTTATGGCGCAATTCGTTCGTGTTCGTAACACGCAACTCCTCAGCAAATGGTGGAGAATTGGGGAATTCACGGTCGATGTGGATACTCCAAATACCGATTTAACAGTAACGAATGTCGACAGCTTGAAGGAAACACCAGTCGTAGACAGCCGTGGCAGCTATGAAATGACCTTGCCACAAGGAACCAATATCCCTTCAAACGGCTACCTTGGATTGAAACTAGACCGACTACACGAAGCGAAATCTATCGCACTGAAAGATGCAGGAGAAACAGGATTGACTCTTGAATATTCTGCAAACGAAGTGGAATGGATGAGCGCCGACCAACTTCCCGAACATGCGTTGGTGCGCTATGTTCGTATTGTGAATAAGACGGATAAAGACCAAGTGCTTCCTGCAGGTAAATTAGTCGTGAAGACACAAGAAGTGGGATCCAAACGAACTCCAATCAACAACGATGGGTATTCACCAATACTATGGTGCCAATGACGTTCGTCGCGTGCACAATTTAGGACAATTATTCGACGGTGATTTCAATAACTTTGTCGAATTCTCGGATTACCAACATAAAGACGGTGAAATCGTGATGAAACTCGGAACAACTCGCCAAGTGAAGAAGATTCGCGCGTATATCCAAGATGCTGAGCGCAACTATTTACGTGACGGTAAGATTCAAGTGAGTGAAGACGGCAAGAACTGGACGGATGTTGTGACAGTCGGGGACGGCGTGGAAAATGAAATCCACGATGACTCATTAACAGACGGCTGGACTCATGATGCGTCAAACCCAGGCAACCGTTATATCGAAGGCGTTCTTGAAACTCCAGTAACGGCGAAATTCATGCGTGTGCTCTTTACAGCAGAATATAACGCACGCTTTGTTGGATTTAGCGAAATCGTGATTAACGATGGAGAATTTATCAACCCTGAAAATAATCCAACGGTGACAGGAACGGGCGCTGAAGATCATGATAACTTGAAGAAGAGTATGGCGGACGGCAATGTCCTAACTAGCTATGCGACAACGGAAAATAAAGGCGAACTCGTATACCACTTGTCAGAAGACACGGCGGCTAACCATGTTCGATTAATTGCGGATGTGCCAACTGGTACGACCGTGAAAGTGAGTGTTCGTACGCTAAACGAAGCTGGCGAATCGGTATGGAAAGATCTCGGTAAAGTGAAATCAAGCTTCCAAAATTTCGCACTTCCTGGAGGAAATCTCCTCGTATCCTCGATGTGAAAGTCGCTTGGGACGGTGGACCTGTAGAGTTCTACGAATTATCAACCTTCACAAAAGAAGTCACAGAAGATGAAATTCAACCAGAAGGACCTGAAAAACCAGCAACGCCATTAACACCGATTGCGACAGACGTGGCAAAACGCGTGTTAGAAGATACGGCAACAGGCGTGAAAAATCGCAGGTAAGGTTGCTGATTTGGAACAAGTGGCTCATGTTTCGGTGCGAAAAGTGCCAGACCAAACACTTCAAGGCAAAAACTATGATGCGTACGATATCCGCTTGTTGGATAAAGACGGCCATTCCGTTCAACCAAAAGCAGCTGTATTAGTAAGCTTGCCAGCAAAAGAGGGCGGAGAAGTCGATAAGGTGTACTACATCACTCCAACTAAGACACTCGAAAGTCTTCCATTTACACAAGAAGGTGGCAAAGTGGTCTTCGGCACGACTCACTTCAGTATTTATGCGGTTGTGTATAAAGGAGAAGTCGCTGCTGCGGAACCAACAACGCCAACGACTCCAGCTACTCCAAGCACTCCAGCTACACCAGCTGCTCCAAGTGCTCCGGCAAACCCAATGCCTGGCGAACAAGTGGCCGCTGCTCAAGCAGGAGAAAAACCAATGGCTAATCCAGCTCCACAAGCTACTGTTGCCTCTAACGAACTTCCAGCAACAGGAACTGCGGATGCGAGTGCAGCTCTCTTTGTAGCAAGCCTCAGCCTCGCACTAGGCGCATTATTCCTCAAAAAAGGAAAAGAAGCATAATCGAAACTAAACGAAGCTTCATAGACCTGGCAGAAATGTCAGGTCTTTTTCAGTAGTAAAAACTTTTGTACCAAACTGATTATGATTTTGATTTGTGATACAATTAATAAAAAAATCAGTGTGTTTAACGAGATGTTAGAATGGTAGACATCAAGAAAGTCTTAGATGCTTGGCTTATGGTAGAACGTTTGTCAGAGGGGATATTAATATTAAAGATAAGAATCTTTTATCTCTTTCTAATGCAATCGATAAAGATTATCTATTATTGATAGAAAATAACCTCCCAATTAAAGAGGAGTTTAAGAAAAAAAGGGGGATTTGTAATTTATGTTGATATATTCCCTTTCGAAGATGTTGTAAGAAAGGTAATAGTAAATAAAGGTAAGGCGTACGAAGGAGAGTTTTCTAAATCCTTAAAATTTGGTTTTTTTCCTTATATTTCAATGCAAATTCAGATTTTTTTACCAGATAAAACTTTTGTAACAGTAAGTAGATATATTTTAGAAAAATAACAAAGTTCCTTCAGTAGAAGAATTCGAGACATACGAAACTGATATTCAGAAAAAAATGGATTTTTCTTTGGTCCAATGTTAAGGAAGAGGGCAGGGATTTAATCAATTTATTGAGTATATTTTTTCAAATTTATAAAATCAATGAGGAAATGTTAGATTCAAAAATTGATAATCTTGAGTCTGATATTCAAAACTTACACTCCTTTTTACCTTGATTTAATGAAGGTTAGAAATAAAGATTCGGAAAATGTAAGTAAATATATATTGGGAGAAAAATCCAATAGAATAAATCTAGATGTGGAAGAGAAAAGTAATCATCAGTATTTTTTTGATATTTTAGAGCCTTTAAATTATCCTTTAGGAAGATTTCCAAGCAATACACAGTATGCACTCTCTTTAATGCAACAAGTAGCTGTAAATTTATCAATTGGATATGATGTAGAGCATATGCGAAGCGTTAATGGACCTCCTGGGACAGGGAAAACAACATTGTTGAAAGATATTTTTGCAGAATTGGTAGTTCAACAAGCACAAGAAATATTAAAGTTATCAGATAAAGAAATGGTTGGTAACGAAAATACTGTTTACTATAAAAACGCCAAAATTGGAATCGTTCCTGATTCAATAGCTGAAAAAAATATTGTAGTGGCCAGTTCAAATAATGGTGCAGTACAGAATATTGTAAAAGAATTACCTTTGAATAGCGGAATAGATAACGAATTACTACCGCTATTACTCGAAGTGGATTATTTTAACCGGACAGTAAATAACCTTTATCAACAAGAAAGTGCTACTTTGAATGAATTTAAAGATGAAAATGCTGTTGTACAGAATACTTCTTCAGAAAATTTATATTGGGGTTTGTTTTTTCTAGAGGAGGGAAAAAAACTAATATTGATTTGATTCTTAGAGCTTTAAATTCAGTGAAGCTTGAGCTTGAGGAGTTTATTCCAAATCCAAATGTATATAATGATTTTTAAAAAAACAATTGTCTGATGTCCAAAGTTACAGACAGTCTGTGCAAGAACAGTATGAAAATCAAAATAAAAAGATTTCTCAAATGAAAGAATTGGAAGAAACTCTACCTTTGTGTGAAACAAAAATGCACGAAGCAGAGGAAAGATTACAACGTTATAGAGAAAATAATGCTTCTTTAATCGAAGAAAAAGAAAAAGTTGTTCAACTACTCGAGAACGACATTTTTAGAGAAAAAAATCATAATGAAGCGAAATTAAAAGAAAAGTTGGCAAACTTAAATCAAGCTTTGGGAATTGCATGGGTTGAAATATTCTTGGTGGAATATTCTTAGATTTTTTTGATAATGAGTTTAAAAATAAAAAAATCAGTACTTTAGAGAAGAATTGTCTAAGTTGTATATTGACAAAAAAATATAAATATTGAAGAACGAGATCGTTTAGAAGAAAGTCTAAAAGATTGCAAGAATGAAATTGAAAAAAATTAAAAATAATATTTTTTTGAATTAGAAGATGAATTTAAATGTAGTGTAATTATATATAAAGAAAAAGTCAGATTCTTATACGGCTTTTAAAAAGCAGAATTGAAGAATAGAATGGGATTAGATTTTTTTCGAAATCCTATGAGGAGTTGCAATTGAATAATCCGTGGTTTTCTGAAGAATATAGAAAGATGCAATCTGAATTATTCGTTGCTGCACTTAAAGTTAGAAAACAATTTATTTATGAGAATAGAAAAAACATCAATGGGGCTATTAATATTTGGAAAAATAGAGGTACGCAAGATGATGAACTTCTAAATATTGCTTGGCAGTGGATAAATTTTGTAATCCCCGTTATTAGTTCTACTTTTGCAAGTTTTGGAAATATGTTTTCTAAAATGGGGGAAGGTAGCGTTGGACGCCTTTTTATAGATGAAGCTGGCCAAGCTCTTCCTCAAGCAAGTGTTGGTGCTATATATAGAAGTAAGCATATAATGGTCGTTGGTGATCCATCGCAAATCAAACCAGTATTAACCTTGGAACCTAGTGTGTTAAAAGCTATCGGTGAAAAATATGGAGTAGACGAGAGGTATTTATCAGAAGACGCTTCTACACAAACTCTTGTTGATGCTGCTAGTAAATATGGATATTATAAAAATAAAGAACACACAGAATGGATAGGAATTCTCTTTGGGTCCATAGAAGATGTCGATATCCAATGTTCGATATATCAAACAATATTTCTTATGGTGGGAAAAATGGTTCAAGGTCTGGAAACGTAATGGGAAGGCAGATTGGTATGATGTTGATGAGAAGCGCACGATAAATATGTTGAAGCGCAAGGTGAATTTCTTGAGAAAAAAATACTCGAAATAGCCGAAGGAAGACCAGAAGTTTTTTTGATAAGGATGAGAAGGATATTATTTATGTTATAACACCTTTTAAAAATGTAGCTTATAAATTAGCAGAAAAAAATTAAAGAAGATAAATTTCACTAGAACCGATGAAAATAATAAAGTAACGAATATAGGAACAGTACATACTTTCCAAGGAAAGGAAGCTGAAATAGTATTCTTTGTGTTAGGAGCGGATAGTAAAAGTACGGGAGCCGCTCAATGGGCTGTAGGGAATTCAAATCCTAACATTATGAACGTTGCTGCAACTCGAGCTAAAAAAAGAGTTCTATGTTATTGGAGATAGAAAATTGTACAAAGCCTTACAGAGTGAAGTTGTAGATATAACAGACCGAGAAATAATTAGATTTAACAAACTCTCTAATTAGTAAGTGTAACGTAAGTAATTCATCTTAAACCGAAAAACAGTAATAATTAGACCTGGCAGAAATGCCAGGTCTTTTTCTGTTGTATAGAAAAGTGTAGTTCTAGAAAAGGTGTGGTACAATTAGTAAACTAATAAAAAGGAGGAATAAAAAATGAAGGATATTCCGATGACAGATTTTGAAGCAGAAAGGCAATATGAAGAAGCTCGCCTACTAAACGAGGCACTCGAAGATGTTAAAGAAGGTCGCGTGCTTGATGGGAAAGAGGCGCTCTTGCAATTAAAAGAAAAATATAATCTGTAATAAAAATGAGGACCTAGCAGAATTAATTGCTAGGTCCTTTTGTTTAATCTTCTTTCACTAAATACCCTAGTTTGTCGAGGGCGTCTTCGATATAGTCGAGGTCTTGTTGGTTTTCGGCCTCCACCAGATGATAATGCACACCGTCTGTTAAAGACGATAGTGGGCGGAAGTCCGATTGGTGGATTTGCTCCAAGAAGTGCTGAACGTCACGGCGACACGTGAGCTTCACGAGCGTTTGGATTTCACCGTAGACTGGGTGGTCGATTTGAATATTTTGGACACGACCTCCATTATCGACAATGGCTAGAAGTTCACCCTCGATAGCCTCGGTATCGTGTTTGACTTTGAAGAGGCGATGAACGTACGGCGAACTCTCTTGCTCCTTGTAGACATATCCGCGGTTGGTCGATAGAATCGTGGCCCCATCAGCGCGAAGCAGTGCGATGTCTTGCACGATAATTTGTCGTGTCACGTGGAAATGTTCCGCCAGGCTTTTGGCCGTTGAGTGGCTTCGGCGCGTTTTTCAGCAATTTCAGTAATTCAGCTTTTCGTTCTTTTGGCATAGTGTCCCTCTTTTAACGTCTTTTTTGTAAAACTTTATACACCGCTAGTGCTAATTCATAGTCTACCATACTGTGAATCACTGTACCAAATCCGACTAGGACGAAGAGGACGTAAAACATGCTTTGCAAATCTGTGCCTGAAACGGAGTAGAAGAGCACACAGGCTAATACTTCGCCGATTGCGTGAATGAGCGCCAATACGAAGTTGAAAATCCATGACGCTTTGCGGTTTTCTAACGTCTTTGGATATTTTTGTAGGAAAAAGGCTCCGAGCGTTGCAAAAAGAATATGCGATAGCGCGCGGAATACGATAACAAGTGGATACGCACCGGAAATAAAAGAATCCGTATGAGGATCCAAGAACGACAAAGATGGCCATCCACGGATTGATAAACATCGCAATAAAAATCGCAACGTGGCTTCCAAGTGTGTACGAAGCTGGTGGAATTACCAATTTTAATGGCATCGCGATAGGAATGAAGATGGCAATCGCGGTTAATAGTGCGGTTAGTGTCATAAAACGAACATTTTTCATCAGAATAAAACTCTCCCTTTTGTTTACTGTATATACAGTAGTATAGTTCTGTGTATACAATAAATCAATAGGGAAACTCAACTTTTTCGCTCACTTTTCGCTCATAATTCGCTTGATTTAATAAAAAAGGACCAGTACAATAAAGAAAAGAGGGGTGAGACGGATGAAAGTGAATTTTCAAATTACAGAAAAGATGCTAGGACTAGTGCATAATATTGCGGAACTCCTGACGAAATATTCCATCGAGAAACGTCCGCTATTATTGCGCAAGGAAAATCGGATTCGCTCGATTCAATCCTCGCTAGCAATCGAAAATAATAGTCTGACGCTGGAACAGGTGACAGATATTATCGAGGGACGCAGAGTGCTTGGACCGCCAAAGGATATTCATGAGGTGCAAAATGCGTATGAGGCGTATGAACGTGTCTTTTCGATGGATCCGTATAGTGTTGAGGATTTTCTGGAGGCACACCACTTGTTAACACACGGCCTTGTGAAGCATCCGGGGCAGTTTCGCTTGAGTGATGTTGGCGTTTATGATGCGAGTGGTCGAGTGGTTCATGTGGGCGCACGTCCGCAGTTTGTTCCAGGGCTCGTGAAAGAGTTATTTTCGTGGGCTAAGAACAGTGATTTGCTCGCTTTAGTGAAATCGTGTCTCGTTCATTTTGAATTAGAAATCATTCATCCGTTTGAAGACGGGAACGGTCGCATGGGGCGCTTATGGCAAAGTCTCATCTTAAGCCAGTGGAATCCGTTATTCGAATGGCTTCCGATTGAGTCCGTGATTCATGCCCATCAGCAAGGCTATTATGACGCACTCGCTATCAGTAACAAGGAAAATGATGCAACCGTCTTTGTTGAGTTTATGCTCAAAGTGATTTGGAAACTCTTGAAGAAGTGAAAGTACAAGACCGTATCGAAGAAGTGAGTGCTGAGTATGTCGTCTTGCCTTCGTTAAAGCCAAAAGAGCGAGAAGTCTTTGAACAAGTGAAGGCTTATTTAGAGCAGTACGGCAATATTGGTAATCAGCAGGCACAAGAACTCACTGAACTCAGTGCCGCAACTGTCCGACGCTATTTATCGTTCTTCGTAGAAGTAGGATTACTCACTTCAAGCGGAAGCACAAAAGGTAAGTTATATTCGTTAGTACCACATAGAGATTAACCTCAACTATATAAAGTCCCTCTTTCAGAGTTTTCTTGAAAAAAACAGCGTGGTACTATACTATTAGAAGGTAGAAATTCAAAGAGCAAGGAGCTTATTATGAAACAAAAATTCGGAATTATTTTAGCTGCGGGTAAAGGAACTCGTATGAAATCTTCCCTTTACAAAGTAATGCATCCCGTATGCGGAAAACCAATGGTAGAGCACGTTGTAGACCAAGTTGAAAAAACTGGAGCTACTGAAATCGTAGCGATTGTTGGACATGGTGCAGAAATGGTACAAAACCACCTTGGAGACCGTGTTTCTTATGCCGTTCAAGCAGAGCAATTAGGAACAGGACATGCGGTATTACAAGCAGAATCTCTCTTACAAGGAAAAGAAGGAACAACGATTGTTATCTGTGGAGACACTCCATTATTAACAAGCGAAACTCTTTCAGCTTTAATGGAAGAGCATGAACGTACAGGCGCGAAAGCAACGATCCTTACAGCCATTGCCGAAGATCCAACTGGATACGGCCGTGTGATTCGTGACGCTGACGGTTCTGTTCTTAAAAACGTGGAACAAAAAGACGCAACTCCTGAAGAACAACAAGTAAAAGAAATTAACACAGGTACTTACTGCTTCGATAACGTAGCTCTTTTCAGCGCTTTACATGAGGTTGGTAACGATAACGCTCAAGGCGAGTACTACTTACCAGACGTATTAGAAATCTTGAAGAAACGCGGAGAAGTGGTTTCGGCTTACCCAATGAAAGATTTCGACGAAGGAATGGGCGTGAACGACCGTGTAGCTCTTTCAAAAGCGGAAAAATACATGCGCCTTCGTATCAACGAAGAACATATGCGTAACGGTGTTACTTTAATCGACCCAGAAGCAACTTATATCGAATCAACTGTTCAAATCGGGGCAGACACTGTGATTGAACCAGGCGTTGTCTTAAAAGGCAAAACAGTCATCGGTTCAAACTGCTTCATTGGAGCACACAGCGTGGTTCGTGATAGCGTGTTAGAAGACGGCGTTCGTCTTGTAGCAGCGAATATCGAAGAATCTCATATGAAACTCTATAGCAATGCAGGTCCATTTGCACACTTACGTCCAAATTCTGTATTAGGCGAACGCGTTCATGTGGGGAACTTTGTAGAAGTGAAGAACTCAACGCTTGGTGCTGATACGAAAGTAGGTCACTTAACTTATATCGGAGATGCTGACCTTGGCGAAGACATTAACGTTGGTTGCGGAACTGTGTTTGTAAACTACGATGGTAAAAATAAACACCGTGCGACAATCGGTAGCCATGTATTTATTGGATGTAATGCCAATATTGTTGCGCCAGTTACAGTGGGCGATGACGTATTTATCGCTGCAGGTTCAACAATTACTGAAGATGTGCCAGCTGGAGCACTTGCGATTGCACGCAGTCGTCAAGTCAATAAAGAAGATTACGCTTCAAAATTACCATCTGCTCAAAAAGACTAAAATTTTTCCAAAAATTTTTAGCAAAAATATTCAAAATTTATACAAAACACGGTATGATAGTACTATAAAATAAACTTCGGGGGTTATCATTGTGGAACATTATTCCGATCCTAATTTAAAAATATTCGCTTTAAGCTCGAATCGTCCTTTAGCGGCAAAGATTGCTGAAGAAGTCGGTTTAGAACTTGGTAAAGTTTCTGTCACTCAATTCAGCGATGGCGAAATCAAAATCAATATCGATGAAAGTGTACGTGGCTGCCATGTGTATATCGTTCAATCAACTTCTTATCCAGTAAATGATAACTTAATGGAGTTATTAATCATGGTAGATGCATTACGCCGTGCGAGTGCAAAAACAATTAACATTGTTATTCCTTACTATGGATACGCTCGTCAAGACCGTAAAGCACAATCTCGTGAACCAATCACAGCAAAATTAGTTGCAAACATGATTACTCAAGCCGGCGCAGACCGTGTGTTAACACTTGATTTACACGCTGCCCAAATTCAAGGGTTCTTCGACATTCCAGTGGACCACTTATTAGGAGCTCCACTTCTTGCGAACCACTTCTTAGAAACAACTTCAAAGATAAAGATATCGTTGTTGTATCTCCTGACCACGGTGGGGTAACTCGTGCTCGTAAAATGGCTGAGTTCTTACATGCGCCAATCGCGATTGTTGATAAACGTCGTCCAAAAGCAAACGTGGCAGAAGTCATGAACATCATCGGTGAAGTTAAAGGAAAAGTTGCCGTATTAATCGACGATATGATTGATACAGCTGGAACAATCACTCTTGCTGCACAAGCAATCAAAGATGCAGGCGCTGAAGAAGTGTACGCTTGCTGTACGCACGCTGTATTATCTGGCCCAGCATTAGAACGTATCAACAACTCAGTGATTAAAGAAGTAGTTGTAACAGACTCAATCGAAGTTCCTGAAGAAAAAACAGGTGGTAAGATTGTTCAAATCAGCGTAGACCAATTGATGGCGGAAGCAATTCGTCGTATTCACGAAAACCGCTCAGTGAGTCCGTTGTTTATCGAGAAATTTACTATTTTAGATTAATAAAGAATTGTTAAAATAAATGAGTCGAGGCTATGGTCTCGGCTCATTTTTGTTTATACTGAATCTAACATAGGAGGGTCGTATGGAACGAAAAGTGTCAAACAAAGCAGGGTGGTTTACCCTTATCTCATTTATTTGTTCGGTGGTTACACTAGTGACGTTTGATGAGATGGATTCATCTGTAAAAACTATTGAGAATATGGACGAAATCGGTGCAGCTATTTTTAGTGCTGTTTTTCAGCGATGACCATCGGCGGAATCTTCTGGATGGGGATGAATTATTGGAGAAAAACGCATCAGGAACTTGTGAAGTTGCAATATACATCGGCTACTCCTGAAACGATTGAAGATTATTACAAAGCAACCGCAAAGGCTGTTCGCAAGGCTGGTTTTTCTGCCATCATATTGGCGCTCATGATTGGAGTGTTTTCGCAGTTCAATAGTTTTATTGAAGTGATTGGTTTGGTGGTGTTCCTATTTGGAATTTGCATTTGCTTATTATCGCTTGCGCCAAGATCGCTTGCCAAACAAATTCAGAAACAAAATATTCGATAATTATTGGAGGTCTTTCATGAAACTAGAGAAAGTAAAAAGTATCGCAGAAGTTTTTGATGTGGCTTGGGTTAGTGCCACAATGGATTTTCATGACCAGTCGTGGCGTCCCAGGAGGACTGTTGATTGCCATCTTCATCATGCCGATTCTCATGATTATGACGTTTGTGAGTTTCATGATGTATGTTTTCATTGCACTCGAAGAAAAATCGGTTAAAGACACTTGGTGGCAACTACTGCTCACAGGCACTTGGGTCACCTTTTTGTTATTGGTCTTCACTGGAGTAATTAGATTGGGATAAAAAGGTTTATGAGGAATAATTTTATGGAAACACAACGTTTGGAGAAACAACCTGGATTAGTAAAAAAATGCATAAGTTCGCTACTGTCTTAATGTGGATTTCGTGGATCCTAGTTTTCTTTACGATGTTAGTAATGGTGTACTCTTTGTCACCAGATGGTCGAATGCTCCTTTTCATGCTGTATATTCTTGCAGCGGCAGCAGTGGGGTTCCTTCTTAGTTTTTCACTCTTTAGTTGGATTTCATTTCAACTAAAAACAGTGAAAGAAACGGGATGGCAGTTAGCCTTAACAGGGGGATTTTTGATTACATTCTTGATGTTTACATTGAGACTCCTTTAATAAGGGGAAACAAATGCAAGAAGGCTCGGGTTATGGTACAATAATCCGGCAAGAAATAAGTGAACTTAGCGCACGAGTCGCACTCACTATTGGTGATGCAGCTCGTGCTTTTCGATTGATTTAGAGAAAGTGGTTCAATTAATAGACGATTCAAAGATTGAAAAAGGAGATTAAGATGAGTTTCAAAATTGGAGATATTCAAATTGATAATAGCGTAGTTGTGGCCCCAATGGCTGGAATTTCGAACTCTGCTTTCCGTGTCACTGTAAAAGAATTCGGTGCTGGTTTAGTCGTGTGCGAAATGATCAGCGACAAAGGGATTCAGTTCCGTAATGAGAAAACATTAAGCATGCTTCATATCGAGCCAAATGAGTATCCACTCAGCGTTCAAATCATGGGTGGTAACAAAGATACTTTAGTCGAAGCGGCAAAATACGTGGCTGAAAACACAGAAGCGGCGATTATCGATATCAACATGGGATGCCCTGTAAACAAAGTCATTAAGGCAGAAGCCGGCGCGAAATGGTTACTCGATCCAAATAAAGTATACGAAATGGTGGCGGCGGTTGTAGACGCAGTCGATAAACCTGTAACCGTGAAGATGCGTACAGGATGGGACCACGAGCATTTATACGCGGTCGAGAATGCCCTAGCTGCAGAACGTGCTGGAGCAAGTGCCGTTGCGATGCATGGTCGTACTCGTGTTCAAATGTATGACGGGAAAGCCGACTGGGAAATCCTTGGTGAAGTGAAGAAGAACTTAACGCGTATTCCTTTAATCGGAAACGGGGACGTTCGTAGCCCAGAAGATGCCAAACGCATGATTGATATTGCAGGCGTGGATGGTGTCATGATTGGGCGTGCAGCCTTGGCGAACCCTTGGATGATTCGTCAAACGGTTCATTATTTAGAAACAGGAGAATTACTTCCTGAAAATACCGTTCCAGAGAAAATCGAAATTGCAAAATTACACTTACAACGACTTGCAAACCTTAAAGGCGAAGCAGTTGCAACGAAAGAATTTCGTAAACTTGCAGGCTATTATTTAAAAGGAGTGCCACGTGCTTCTAAAACAAAAGTAGCTATTAATGAAGCTGAGAATTTACAAACGGTTGAAGCGTTATTAGACCAATTCGTGGTCGAACATTTAGAGCGTGAAGAACGTCAAAAACAACGCTTGGCAGAAATTTAAGCAAAAAGCCTTGAAATACTTTCAATAGGGCCTCTTCTTTTGGTACAATAAGGAGAGTTATGAAGAACAAGCATCGTTCAAAGGAGGAACAAACGTGTCTTTCGAAGTAGAAACACAAGAAACATTAAATGACCAATTACAAGTTCGTCGTGAAAAAATGAGTCAGTTACGCGAAAAAGGAATCGATCCTTTCGGTACTGGATTCAAACAAAAAAATACAACTGAAGAAATCCACAAACAATTTGAAGGAGCTACAAAGGAATCTCTTGCTGAACAAGAGCCTGTAACGGTTCAAATTGCTGGACGAATGATGACAAAACGTGGAAAAGGGAAAGCTGGTTTTGCCCACATTCAAGACGGCAAAGGCCAAATCCAAATTTACGTGCGTAAAGATGCTGTTGGAGATGATGCGTACGAAGTCTTCACAAAAAGCAGACTTAGGGGACATCGTTGGTGTTGTAGGGACTGTTATGGTCACAAACACTGGTGAGTTATCTGTTAAAGCGGAGCAATTCGTTCATTTAACAAAAGCGCTTCGTCCACTTCCTGATAAATATCACGGATTAACAAACGTAGAACAACAATATCGTCAACGTTACTTAGACTTAATCAGTAACCGCGAAAGCTTTGACCGTTTCGTAACACGTAGTAAAAATCATCCGTGAAATCCGTCGTTACTTAGACGAACGTGATTACTTAGAAGTTGAAACTCCAGTACTACACACATTAGCGGGTGGTGCAAATGCTCGTCCATTTATCACACACCACAATGCGTTAGACATGGAATTATACATGCGTATCGCTACTGAATTACATTTAAAACGTTTAGTAGTAGGTGGTATGGAACGCGTATACGAAATCGGACGTGTTTTCCGTAACGAAGGTATTGATACAACTCACAACCCTGAATTTACTTCAATCGAAATCTATACAGCTTACACAGATTACAAAGATGTCATGGATTTAACAGAAGGAATCATCTCAGACGTTGCTAAGAGAGTATTAGGAACAACATTAGTTCCTTATGGCGAACATGAAGTGGAATTAAAAGCTCCATGGAAGAGAATTCATATGGTAGATGCGATTAAAGAAGTAACAGGCGTTGACTTCTGGCCACATATGACAGACGAAGAAGCATCGCGCTATCGCGAAAGAAAAAGGCGTGAAAGTCGAAGATTCAATGACATTCGGACATGTCGTGAACGAATTCTTCGAAACATTCGTTGAAGAAACATTAATCCAACCAACATTCATCTTCGGACATCCAGTGGAAGTATCTCCATTAGCCCGTAAAAATGATGAAGACCCACGCTTCACAGATCGTTTCGAATGCTTCATCTGTACTAAAGAGTACGGAAATGGCTTCACTGAGTTGACTGACCCAATCGATCAACGTGAACGTTTCATGAAACAAGTAGAAGAAAAAAATCTGCTGGGAACGACGAAGCGCATCCGCACGATGAAGACTTCATCCAAGCGTTGGAATATGGTTTATCTCCAACGGGTGGGGTAGGGATCGGAATTGACCGTTTAGTAATGTTACTAACAAACAGCCAATCAATCCGTAACGTCCTATTATTCCCAACAATGAAAAACTTAGACTAATATTGAATTTAGTGCCCCGTTTAAGGTTCGCCTTAGACGGGGTGTTTTTGTTTAACCGCAATTACCATATTTGGTAATTATCATATTTGATAATTTCGAAAATAAACTCAAGAAGAACGGCCGCTTTTTAGCATACTTAAAGTAACAAATGTTCACAGGGTTGTAGTTGACTTTCCGAACATTTGAATATACTATGAGGGAAGTTGGAAGAGTACGCTTTTCCAGATTCAATTTTTATAGATAAAAAGAGACCTGCACGCGATTCGAGCACGGATTGAATGGGGTGCTTTTTTACTAAAGGAGATCTAATGAAATATTTTAAACAGTTTGGCTGGATCATGATTGTGACCTGTATCGGTGAAATTATGAAATATTATATCCCTCTTCCGATTCCAGCAAGTATATACGGCCTCATTCTAATGATGGCTTTATTAATGACGGGGGTTGTTAAAATTGAAAAAGTGTACCAAGCAGGGACGTTTTTAATCGAGATTATGTCGTTAATGTTTATCCCGGCTGCCGTTGGAATTATCGAATCGTGGGATCAGCTGCATCGTATTATTGTACCAGTATCTATCATCACGATTATTACCACTTTTGTAGTAATGATTGTGTCGGGGAAAGTAACGCAATTTGTTCTCGAGAAAGGAGCCCAAGATGAATCAACTCGTTCTTAATACAGCAACCATTGGGTTCGTGATTAGTATAATCGGTTTTGAAATTGGCGTATTTTTACGTGACCGTTATAAATGGCCAATCTTTAACCCGCTACTTGTAGCGATTATTTTCGTAATTATTGTGTTGAATGTCTTTGATATCGACTATGATAGCTATTATGCGAGTGCGGATAGCTTAAGTTATCTCTTAACGCCTGCAACGGTTTGTTTAGCGATTCCGTTGTATCAACAAATTGAACAATTGAAAAAGCATAAAGGAGCAATCTTCGCAGGGATTACTGCGGGGGTATTGACGAGCTTATGCACGGTTTGGGTGTTATCAATGCTCTTCCACTTGACACATGAAGAGTACGTAACCTTATTGCCAAAATCGATTACAACTGCCATTGGAATGGGTGTATCTCAAGAGGCTGGCGGCTATGTGACGATTACGGTAGCGGTAATTATTCTTACAGGGGTTCTAGGAAATATGTTTTGTGAAATCATCTGTAAGGTAACAGGAATCACTCATCCTGTTGCCAAAGGGATTGCGATTGGATCATCTTCCCATGCGATTGGGACAGCACGTGCCATGCAATTAGGTGAAGTCGAGGGTGCGATGAGTGGTTTATCCATTGTGATTTCAGGAATGATTACTCTAGTAGGTGCGCAAATTTTTGCAGGATTTATTTAATTTAGAAAAAGACTGGACGACGCTGTCTAGTCTTTTTTGTAAAAACACTGTTTTCATGTTCTCACTACGTTTTCAAATTCTCGCATTTTGAGGGAAGAAAGATGGTTTAGAGGATATTGGTGTAAAAATTTGGATTAAAAAAGCTACAACTAAAGCATTTTCTGAAACAAAGTGAAGGAGATCTCCGTTTAATTTAATAGAACCGTAATATTTGTATTTATATAGTAACTAGCCAATGAAATTATTTTTCATATATAATGTAAGTACGTTAAAGTAGGTAAAATAAATTGTGAAGTTTTTGTTAACAACATTTCACAAACAAAGCTGCTAGATACTATTGCAATAATAATTAAATTTGTGATAATATATGTTTTTTTATTCTACAAATATGAAAAAAATATGGTATAATAGTTTGAAAAAAATAAAAAGGAGAAAGGGGATAGACGATGAAAGCATTTTTTAGCAAAAACTGCAAGAAGGTTTTAAATCATTAGGATTAGCGAGTCAATTAGGCATTACGCTAGGCCTATCTTTAGCCATGCTAGCAGGTGTTTATAGCATTTCACAAGCGATGAGTCCAATGCAAAAAGTGACTCAAGTTGTAGAAGTACAAGCAAGTGTACCAACCAATTCGTCAACTCCTTCAAATAGTACTGAAAAGAAAGAAGTCGCCGATAATAAACAAGAGAAAAAAACAAACTCAGGAAACAACCGAAACGGTCACTACAGAAGAACCAGTAGTAACCACTGAAGAAAGAAATACAAGAGAGGTTGAACAAGGCGTTGCCGCGGTTGAAAGAAACACCAACCGAGGAAATAATGAAACTTCAAACAGTCAACAAACGAAGGAGGCAACTCCAACAGAAGTACCAACTGTAACTTCTGTTGCTGAGACAGCTGCTACAACTGCATATCCTTTGAAACCGTTAGGGAATACGGGACAAGAATTTGCAACGTTGGAACAAGCTTTAGCATGGATGAAAGATCAATTAGACCAATCTTCAAAAGCACAAGAAGCTGGTAAGCAAAATTGGGTATATTCCGGAAGGGCTTATGAAATTCCGTGGAGTGATGGAACGAAAACTGCTACTGTAGACTTAACGAAAGTAGAGTTTCAAAGACCAGAGCCTACCACAGCAGATACAACTTCTGCAGAAACATTTTATACACCTTCAACAGATCATTTGTAAAATGAAGCACTTTGGTAGCAATGCCGAAGTGCTTTTTTGGTGCTCTAAGAATAGGCAATAAAGTTGGAGTGTGATAAAAATAAGCATATCTTATTAGAGGAGTGAATATAAGTGGAAAATAAAGGACGTCGTATTTTAAGCGTTATTATCTCGATTGTGATTATTGCAGTGTATGCATTTTTACGTTTCCAACGTTATCAAGCAAGACAGGAGCGCCAAAGAGAGCAACAAGAACTCTTGAAAAATTCTCAAGTGGTGGAACAAGCGATGCAAAATAGCAATTCGCAGGCCAATAGTGCAGCTGATAAACTTAAACAAGCGCTGGATGGTGTTAAAGACAAAATTTCAACGACTGAATCAGAAGAGTTGAAGAATGTAGAGATGAATAAAGCCATTGAAGGTGGATATAGTATCGTTAAAAAAGATGGTAAATTCTATCTTGTTAAAGATAATGATTTTTCAAAAGCGGTTGAATTAACAGGAGTTACAGAAGCTCTTGTAATACCGACTACAGCAGCAGAAGAAAACTTAAAATATAATGTACTTGTTGTGAAAAAAGACGGTGAATACCGAATTGTTGATGAAACGGGAAAAGAAGTCTTAGTCTTAACAGGTGAGACAATCACTGAGGATACAACATTTGTATTAAAAGGCGATACGCTGTATATTAAATAGGATGTGAGCAATCGCGTCCAGAAATGGAACGTTGGACCGGAACACCGGAAGGGACGTGAAACGTTCCGCGGATGTTTCGGGAAACGCACGCCATTTCTGCGATTGCGAGCTCAACTACACAAGGATGTGAGGAAAGGCGCTTATAGGCGATGACGGTTCGCAGTTTAGCCGTAAGCGGTCTGTAAGACCGTGCGGACTAAACTCGAAAGGCTTGAGCCTATGCCTTTCCGAACTCAACTACATAAGGATGTGAGAAAGGACATCAGCAAATTTGCTGATGTCCTTTTTCGTGTTTTATTTAGTATATTGCGATTGCTCGCATCCTTATTTTTCGGCTAATAATGTCACAAATCTCATTTTAATACGATTGCCGTTTTCGTCCGTTTTATGGAGTTGGCCAAACTCTTCATTATATTTGTGCAAGGTCCAGCCAGCGTAGTAGTCTTTCAATTCGCCACTTGCAAAAGTCTTAGGAAAGTTCACAGGACATGGCGCGTCTTCTGTTGACATGGCCGCCACGATGAGGTTGAACCCACCAGGTGCCGTATGGGATTGCATATTTTCAATCACATCAGGAATTGTATACGGATCTACAAACATCAAGACCACTGTTGAAATAATGACGTCATAGAGACCGCCTGGAATATCCGCACTCTCAATATTATAAGGTTGAATATCGATATCAAGGCCTTCCGCTTCCGCAATCTGTGATAATTTCGCAAGGCTCATTGAGTTGATATCCAGCGAAGTCACATCGAATCCTTTTTCGCCAAGTACAAGCTGTTTCTTCCTTCGCCGCTTCCAAGATCGAGCACCTTTCCTTTAGGGAATTTCGGCGTTGCCTCAATAACCTCTGAGTGCGTACGTGTGAGGTCGTATTTTTTTGCAAAATAATCTTCCGGCGTACAATAAAAAGTGAGATAACATTTCAAGTCATCGCTGGCTGGTGAAACGCGGTGCCACGCTTGAGGTTCTACGAATGGAATCTCAGAGTCTTTTGTAAAGAGGTGTTCTGCTAAAACATTTCCTTCTTCATCGAGTTCATAGAAGGTAAGCGCGCCTTCTAAAATCGTGAGGTGTGCCCAAGTACCCACTTTTGTATTATGCATTTTTCTAAATGGCTCTGGTAATGTTTCTGCCGTCCAAGTCGGCATTGTTTTATAAGGAATTAATTCGTGCTTCATAAGTAAGCTCCTTTCACGGTTATCACCCTCATTGTACAAGAAAATAAAAAGGTAGAGAAATATTAGCTATTATATAGTAGATTTATTTTTGGTATAACCAGTAGTTATAACTAGTGATAAAAAAGTGTTAATTGACTAGAAGGTGGTTTGCTGGTATCCTATTAACATGTTTATAAGACACGTTGATGAGAAGAGTAAAAGTGGAACTTTTCAGTAGAGAGTCTCGGTTGGTGAAAAGAGACATTAGTGGAAGCTTTGAAGATGGCCTCGGAGTGTTAATCGTCGAATGATTAGATGGTTACGGGTAAGCCCGATATAGCTTTCTGTTTTGATTGAAACAGACTGAGATAGTATTTGTGAGAATACTATAAACAAAGGTGGTAACACGAGAATTTGACTCGTCCTTTTGCTAATCCATGTTAGTGAGGGGACGATTTTTGTTTGAGCAAAAGAAAGGAGAACACATGATTAAACTAGAAAATATCGACGTGACCTTTACGCAAGGTAAGAAAGTCGTAAAAGCCGTTCGAAATGTTTCTGTCAATGTGGAAGACGGGGATATCTATGGAATTATCGGATATAGTGGTGCTGGTAAAAGTACGCTAGTTCGTACCATTAACCTACTTCAACGTCCTACAAGTGGAAATGTGGAAGTCAATGGCGTAGATTTATTGAAATTGAAACCAAATGAATTGCGTGACGCACGTAAGAAAATTGGGATGATTTTCCAACACTTCAACTTAATGAATACGTTAAGCGTCTTTGACAATGTGGCGTTCCCGCTAAAAAAAGCGAAGAAACCGCTAGTGGAAGAAGGAGAAACAGCTGTTGATCCAAACGCTGAACCAAAATTGGTGAAGTTAACGAAAGCAGAGATTAAAGAGAAAGTGGATTCTCTCTTGCAATTGGTTGGTCTTGAAGATAAAGCAAACAGCTATCCAAGCCAACTTTCTGGGGGACAAAAACAACGTGTGGCGATTGCCCGTGCGTTAGCCAACGACCCAGACGTATTGCTCTGTGACGAAGCGACAAGTGCACTTGACCCTAAAACAACCTACTCAATCTTAGAATTATTGAAGAAGGTTAATGAGCAATTAGGAATTACGATTGTGATTATCACGCATGAGATGCAAGTCGTAAAAAGAAATTTGTAATAAGGTTGCCGTAATGGAAGACGGTGAAGTGATTGAGCAAGGAACAGTGCTTGATATCTTTACAAAACCACAACGCAACTTAACAAAAGACTTCATTGATACAGCAACTCATATCAACCAAGGAATTGAAACAGTTCTCTCACATGAACAGCTATTGAATTTGAAAGAGGGAGACTACTTAGTCAAAATTTCGTTTGTCGGTGCTTCGACAGGGGAACCGTTGATTACGAAATTATCGACTCAATTCCAAGTAGCGGCGAACATCTTATTCGCCAACGTGGAAATCATTCAAGAGACTCCAGTTGGAACATTATTGGTTGGTCTCTCTGGTGAAAAAGAAAAGCATCGAAAAATGCACTTTCTTACATTAAAGGACAAGGCGTGTCCGTTGATGTCTTAGAAGAAGCAAAGGGAGGTGCTTAAGATGAATTTATTAGCCTTTATTGATTTTAAAACTTGGTTTCCAAATATCGATACTAAAGTATGGTGGGAAATTCAAAAAGCAACCTTTGATACATTAATCATGGTTGGGTTAACAGGTTTAATAGCTGGAATCTTAGGGATTGCCTTAGGTGTGACACTAGTTGTAACACGTGAAGGGAACATCCTTGAAAATAAACCATTGTACTTGGTACTCGATAAAGTGGTGAACTTATTCCGTTCGATTCCATTTATCATCCTTGCCATGTTACTGATTCCAGTAACTCGTGCAATCGTAGGAACAACCATTGGGATTCCAGGAGCAATCGTTCCGCTAGTATTCGCAACCGTTCCATTCTACTCTCGTCAAGTGCAATTAGCGTTGACTGAAGTAGATAAAGGGGTTATCGAAGCGAGTGAAGCAATGGGATGTACACCGCTAGAAATTATCTTCCGCGTATACTTAAAAGAAGGCTTGCCAAGCTTAATCCGTGCAAGCTCACTAACAATTATCAGCTTAATTGGTTTAACAACCATGGCCGGAGCGTTTGGTGCCGGCGGTATCGGTAACGTAGCTATCTCACGTGGTTATAACCGATTCCAAGGAGACGTTATCGTGGTAGCTACAATTATCATGTTAATCATCGTCTTCATCACCCAAGCAATCGGTGACTATTTAGAGAAAAAAGCCACTAAATAACAGGATGTGAGGAAAAGCGTTTAGAGGCGATGACGGTTCGCAGGTTAGCCGCAAGGGACTTGGAACAAGTCGTGCGGACTAACCTCGAAAGGCTTGAGCCTCTGCTTTTCCGAACTCAACTACACAGGATGTGAGCAATCGCGTTCAGAAATGGAACGTTGGACCGGAACACCAGAAGGAACGTGAAACGTTCTGCGGATGTTTCGGGAAACGCACGCCATTTCTGCGATTGCGAGCTCAACTACACCAGGATGTGAGACATTTCATCCAAAAACAAATAATCAAACCAACACAAAAAGGGGAAAAACAAAATGAACATTAAAAAATTATTCGTAGCTGCAGCGGCAGCATTAACATTAGCAGCATGTGGAGCTGCACAAACATCAAACTCATCAAGCTCAGCTTCATCAGAAGCAAAACAAGAAAACAAACACGTTAAAATCGGGGTTAACGCTGGTAACCACGAAGTTTGGGATGATATCATTGCTCGCTTGAAAGAAAAAGAAGGTATTGAAGTAGAATTAGTAGAATTTACTGACTACGTACAACCTAACCAAGCGTTAGAAAACGGAGACGTTGACTTGAACGCTTTCCAAACAATCATTTACTTAGAGCGTTTCAACAAAGAACAAGGAACACACATCAAACCAATCGGCTACACAGCTATTGCTCCAATGGGTGTTTACTCTAAGAAAATTAAAAACGTAAGTGAATTAAAAGATGGCGATACAATTGCTATTCCTGAAGACACTTCAAAACAACTCACGCGCATTACGTTTACTACACGCAGCTGGCGTAATCAAATTAAAAGATCCTAACAACACTTTAGCAACTAAAGATGACATCGTTGAAAATCCTAAAAATATCCAAATCAAAGAATTACCTGCTGGACAAACAGCTCGTGCTTTAGATGATGTTGCTGCTTCATTAATCAACAACGGTTTCGCTGTTGAAGCTGGATTCCAACCAACAAAAGATGCTATCTTTATTGAACAAATCACTGATTCTTCACAACCTTACTACAACGTAATTGCTGCTAAAGAAGGTAACGAAAAACAACGAAGTTTACAAAAAGTTGTAGAATACTACCAATCACCTGAAACAGCTAAGAAAATCGAAGAAGTTACAAAAAGGTGCTAGCGTACCAGTTTGGGAAAAAGCTAAAATTAAACAACTAGGATGTGAGAAAAGCAAAATGTAACATATATGTTACATTTAGAAATAACAAAAAACCCTAAGAGGGCGTGCTTAGCATGCCTCTTTATTCAATGAAAGAAGGCAAAGACGATGAGCGAAATTAAACAAAAAGCACAAGCGTTAAAACGAATATCTTGTCGCAACAAGAAGACATTTTCACGAAAATCCAGAATCAAGCTTTAAAAGAGTACGATACTGCTGCCTACATTCAAAAAAAGAATTGACTGCATTTGGAATCCCATTTGAAAAAGTGGCCGAAACAGGGACGTTAGCTATTATTAAAGGGGGTAAAGGAGAAGGAAAGACCGTTTTACTTCGTGCTGATATCGATGCACTAGAACTTCCTGACTGCACTGGTAAACCCTTATGCGTCTAAACGTCCAGGATTAAACCATGCTTGTGGACATGATGCGCATACAACAATGGGGGCTAGGAACGGCTAGAGTATTGAATGAATTGAAAGATTCATTTGCAGGAAATGTCTTAATTGCATTCCAACCTGCAGAAGAAATCGGTGCGGGAGCGAAGCAATTTGTCGCTTCTGGAAGAATCGACAACATCGATGAATCTTTTGCAATTCACGTCAATTCAGGACTACCCGTTGGATCGTTTGCGGTTGAAGGTGGACCAGTGAATGCTTCATGTGATATTTTTAAAAATCAAAATCACAGGAAAGAGCGCGCACGTTGGACGTCCCTCATTTAGGTCATGATGCGCTTGTGACAGCCAGCGAAGTTGTTGTTGCATTGCAAAACCATCGTCGCTCGTGAAGTGAATCCAATCGACCGTGCTGTTGTCGGAGTTGGGAAATTAAATGCAGGAACACGTTACAATATCGTAGCCAACGACGCTGAAATCGAAGGGACGATTCGTGCATTTAGCCATGAGACACGTGCTCATTTGAAAGAAGCGGTAACGCGTATCGCTAAAGGAATCGCTGAACTCAATCGTTGCGAATTTGAAATCGATTGGTATGATGCGGCAGCTCAGTGATTAACACTCCAGAGCTAGCAGAAGATTTCCAAAAAGTAGTTTCGAAAGTAGAAGGAATCGACAACCTAATCACAAAATACGAATCATCTATGGGTGCCGATGATTTTGCGGACTACTTAGTGAATAAGCCTGGTGTTTATGGCTTTACTTGGTAGCCAATCTGGTGAAGACACGGCTTATGGGCATCACCATGAAAAATTCGATATCGATGAGCGTGTATTAGCGCTTGGTGTTGAAATTGAAGTGAAGTATTTCTTGAGCAGACTTGCTTTAAAAAAATTGAGTGGAAAGGGTCGAAATGTTTTTTTCGGTCTCTTTTTCATTTAAAAACGTTAAAAACTTTAAGTTTTACTGAAATGTCATAGGCAAGAAAGAAGCCGTATGCTATAATTCTTTTGTGTCTGAAACTAGAACAGTTGTTTTTTTCAGAAAGAGATTATGAAAAGGTGCTCGGGAGAAAAACGATGAAACCATTATTAGAACAATTAGAACTAAATACGAAACAAGATAAAATCATTTACCGACACGATTTAATGCCGGAAGAAGAGTTGACAGCAAGTCTTGTCTGGGAGTATTCAGATAAGCTAGCAGCGTACTTACATGAAACATACAAAGGGAATAAATCTCCAATCGTGGTTTATGGTCATAAACATCCATTTATGTTGGTGTACTTCTTGGCTTGTGTAAAATCAGGTCATGCCTATTGCCCGGTTGATGTGAATACACCAATTGACCGCGTTGAAGATATTATCGCAACCGTTAAAAGCCCGGTCGTGCTCGTGAGTGAAGAAATTTCACTAGATGCACCAACGTTGACAGTTCCTGAAGCTAAAGAAGTGATTGCTTCTACGACGGAACGTATTTCAAAAGAGCATTATGTTCAAGGAGAAGATATTTTCTATATTATCTTCACTTCTGGAAGTACAGGAAAGCCAAAAGGCGTTTCGATTACTTACAATAACTTGAACCACTTCTTAGATTGGTATACAGGCTATTACAAAGAGAAAGGACCACAAGTCTTCCTTGGACATCCACCGTTCTCATTTGATTTATCAGTAATGTCACTTTGGCCAGCACTTTATATGCATGCGCCGCTTGTTCAAATTGATAAAGAGCACTTGCAAGATTTCAAAGTGTTGTTTAAAACGTTGGAAGACTCTAAAGCAACGGTGTGGATTTCAACGCCATCCTTTGCGGAAATGTGCTTAGTGGATCCAAGTTTTAACCAAGAACTACTCCCTGAATTAGAACAATTCGTATTTTGCGGTGAGAAGTTATTCAGTACAACCGTTGAAAAATTAATGGAACGATTCCCGAATGCAGAAGTGGTAAACACATATGGCCCAACGGAATCAACGGTTATGGTAACGTGGATGCCATTAACACGAGAATTGTTAGAGAAGTATCCGGATAATCTACCTGTGGGTGTGATTAAGCCTGGAACAACCGTGTTAATTGATGGTCCAGAAAGCGGCGAGATTATCATTTACGGAAATACAGTCGCAAAAGGATATTATGAAAACCCTGAAATGAATGCGAAACATTTCTTCGAAGTAGATGGTGAACGTGCGTACCGTACAGGAGACGTGGGACATTTCGAAGGAGATTTATTATTCTGCGAAGGACGAATTGATTTCCAAATCAAATTACATGGTCACCGTATCGAGTTGGAAGATATCGACAATAACTTATTGAAGAATCCGAAAATCCGTCAGGCCGCAACGGTTCCTTCGATGGCGGATGGGAAAGTAAAATCGATTACGTCATTTGTCGTGTATAATGAACCAATCGAAAAACGTTTTGAAACAGTTAAACTCGTGAAAAAAGAATTGGCGCAACATGTGCCGGAATATATGATTCCAAAGAAAGTCGTCTTCTTAGACGAAATGCCATTAAATAACAATGGTAAAATTGATAAAAAACAATTAAAGGAGCTTGTGTAGTCGATGCATTATTTTGAAGGTCTCTCTTTCTTCATGACGCTAGGACTCGTCTTAATCGTAGCGTTCATACTAAATGTCTTTCAAAAATCTACGTATTATCTATCATTACTATTCTCATTAGTGATGGTCTATTTCGTGTTTATTAAAACGCCGGACCAACTGATTGCGCTATTGGGATTTGTAGTGTTAGGGTACATTTTGATGCAGATTACCTCTAAGCTGAAGGATTGCAAGAAGACAATGCCAATTATGGTGTTGTTAGCAGGATTGCCGTTAATTGTGGTGAAAGTGTTGCCTGTGTTTCATGTGAATGGATTTGGATTTTTAGGAATTTCTTATATGACCTTCAAATTATTCCAAATCATTATTGAGATGTATGACGGGTTGATTGAAAAACCAATGTCTGTTCTCGATTACACGCATTTCTTGTTATTCTTCCCAGCGCTTAGTTCTGGGCCGATTGACCGTAGCCGACGTTTTATGGACGATTGGCACAAACAAAGAAGCCGAGGAGAGTACTTAGAACTCGCAGGTACAGGTATTTTTAGATTAGTTTTAGGTTTATTCTATAAATTGGTATTATCCGGAATGGTATTCCAACATATGAATGGACCGATGGGGAAAGACGTGACCTATCTCATCGGGTATATGTATCTTTACACCGCATACTTGTTCTTTGATTTTGCTGGATATAGTTTAATGGCGGTAGGAGCAAGTAATATTCTTGGTGTCGAGACACCGATGAACTTTAATTTTCCATTTATCAGTATCGACATTAAAGACTTCTGGAACAGATGGCATATTACGCTATCGACATGGCTGCGTGACTTTGTATTCTCGCGTGTTGTAATGCGATTCATGCGTAAGAAAGTCTTCAAGAAGAGACTGACGACGGCGATGGTTGCCTATATGATCAATATGACCTTTATGGGATTTTGGCATGGGGTGACGCTGGACTACATCATCTACGGTGTGTATCACGGGGGTCTGATGGCGTCATTTGAATGGTATCAGAAGAAGTCGAAGTTTTATAAGAAAAACAAGAATAAGACATGGTATAAAATCACAAGTTGGTTCATTACGATGCATTTAGTAATGTTAGGATTCTTGATTTTTTTCAGGAAAACCATTATTATGGATAAGTAAATTAATTTCAATGCAATAGGAGGATTTCTGTGGAAGAAAGAATTTTAGAAATTTTAGAAGAAATTTGCGAAGATGAAGTAGTATACGAAGATAAAGACATCAACTTAAAAGAAGAAGGGTTAATGGATTCATTAGCATTCGTTGAACTTCTTGTTCGCTTAGAAGAGTTCGGCATTGAAGTGGCTCCAACAGAAGTGACTTACGAAGAAATCGATACTCCAAATAAAATTATTAAATACGTTTCAGAACGTGTTGGTTAATTTAAAATAGTAAAAAGGCGCTTCCCTGTCGATTAGGAGAGGCCTTTTTGTGTGCTTAGAATTTAATATCTAATAGTTTGTTTACTTCTGTATAGGCGGATTGGATTCGCTCAAGCGTTTCTTTATCGACGGTATGCTCTAGAGGTCCGCCTGGCATATAGTTTTCAGCGAGAAAGACTTGATAGTCGTAAGCAGGGCCTTCCATAAAGCTGCGGTTGATTGCGGTCCGTGAAACCCATGTTGGATGAGCCTTAACACTTGTGAGGGTCGTCTTGCCGTTTTCTTTTTCGATTGTGATATCCATAATCACGCCACGCTCGGTCCAGATATTTTTCCAAGGTTTCAACGCGTTGGTTAGAAAGAAGATTTCCCATCGAGTAAATGATGAATTTCTTTTCGCCGTCTTTAGCGATAGTTTCTGTTGGCTCAATGACGTGTGGATGTCCGCCAAAAATCACGTCGGCACCCCATTCGATCATTTGGTGATACGTATCAATTTGTCCTTGTGTTGGGTGAAGGTGATATTCTTCTCCCATTTGTGGCAACACAATCGTAAAATCGGCAATTTCTTCAGCGCGCTGAATGAGTTGTTTCACCTTTTGCATATTCAAATCGTATAGGTGATTGTTGTATTCTTCGTCGGTGAGGGTGGCTTCGATGCCGTTGAAACCATACGCAAATCCAAGGATAGCCACTTTAATGCCGTTGACTTCTTTTACAAGAATGCCTTCTGATGGGTCGACCTTTACCCCGAAAATATCAAGGCCGTTTTTGCGAAAAAGCATTGGCTGTGTATTTCAATCCTTCGATGCCTGTATCAAGAATATGGTTATGCGCTAAGTCGAGTACGTCGTATCCGGCGTCTTTAATGCTTTGAATGACTTCTTCGGGCGCGTTAAAAATAGGGTATCCAGCAAGAGGTTCGTTTGGGTTGATGGTTCCTTCGAAATCCCCAATCGCAAGGTCTGCGCTAGATACGAGTGGTGTAATTTGTTCGTAGTCATTTTTGAAATCGTACGAATTCCCGTCAAATGCACTGCCATAAACAATATCGTGATAGAGCATATCCCCACTTGCGGTGATGCGAGCAACTTGCTTTATTCGTTGGTGGAGACTGAGGATTTATTTGGTGTAGCGGCAGCCTCTTGATTTTGTTCAGATGATGCCTTCGATGTTTGAACAGTCTCTATACTTTCTTGCGCGGAGGGACGAGTTAGGAATCCTGCCGTAATCGTAAATACCGATAAGATACAGACCCCATAAAAATTCCATTCGCTTGATTTTGTCTTGTTTGTTTGAACCTCTCATGTTATTCCACCATCCTACCGTTTTTTTCTTCATTATAATGAAAACGAATCCTATTTTAAAAGGTCTTTTTGGGATAAAAACGAACATTTGAAAAAGTAAAATTTAAATATTTTTTATGAAATAACCAATTAGTGTTTTTACGGTTTGTTGTTAAAAAGCGTTATTTTTCATAATGAAAGATTACGAAAACGTTAAAAAAACAACAAAAAGGTGGAAATTTCATAGGGAATACGCTATAATAAAACCGTTAAAAATAAATGCTGTAAGCATCAAGGATGAACTAAAACATGAGTCGTTTAGTAAGCATGACTGAAATGTTACAAAAAGCTAAAGAAGGTAAATACGCTGTTGGTCAATTCAACATCAACAACTTAGAATGGACACAAGCAGTTTTAACAGCAGCTCAAGAAGCTAACTCACCAATTATCTTAGGTGTATCTGAAGGCGCTGGTAAATACATGGGTGGACCAAAAGTTGTTTCAGCTATGGTAAATGCGTTATTAGATTCAATGGACATCACTGTTCCAGTGGCATTACACTTAGACCACGGTTCTTCAGTAGAAGTATGTAAACAATACATCGACGCTGGATTCAGCTCTGTAATGTTTGACCACTCTCACTTCCCGATCGATGAAAACATCGAATTAACTAAAGAAGTTGTAGCATATGCACATCCAAAAGGAGCTTCAGTTGAAGCTGAAGTAGGTACTGTAGGTGGTACTGAAGATGGCGTAACTGGAGGAATCAACTACGCTGACTTAAACGAATGTGTACGTATGGTTAAAGAAGCTAAAATTGATGCATTAGCAGCAGCTTTAGGTTCAGTTCACGGAACTTACTCAGGCGAACCAGTTTTAGGTTTCGATGAAATGTTAGCAATCTCAGAAGCTACAGGTGCTCCATTAGTATTACACGGTGGATCAGGTATTCCAGAATACCAAATCAAAAAGCAATCGAACGTGGACATGCTAAAATCAACGTTAACACTGAATTGCAACAACAATGGACAGCAGCAGTTCAGTGCTAAATTAAACGCAGACGCTGGTGTTTATGACCCACGTAAAAATCATCAAACCTGGTTTTCGATGCAATCGTTAAGATTACAAAAAGAAACAATGGACATCTTCGGTTCAACAGGAAAAAGCTTAATAATTACTATTTTTGAGAGCAGGCGATTTCGCCTGTCTCTTTTTAATTAGACTAATAAATATCCACTGGCTAAGCCGGTGGATATTTATTTGAGCAAAAATAATACTATAAAAGAGCAAAATTATCATATGTGATAATTATCATATATGATAATTTTAAGGTGTGGATAGGGGGAGAGATGAAGCGCAAGTTTAAAATCGAAAAAGATATGGTAGATCAGCTAGATGAGTATTCATACGAAGAAAAAGTAAAGTATGCAGCCATATTAAAAATACTGCAAGAAGATGGATTAACAGAAGAGATGATTCAAAAATGGGGCCGATGGTATAAAGGGAAACACGGATTGCTAATAACCCTTTCAAAAAATGTTAAGGAGGAGATGGACGATGGGACGTACCTAACTTCAAAACTTTGCAAGCTTTCATCAGAATATCCGACGTTTGAGTATGATTTAGAAAAGGAAATGATGATGCAGCGAGTTGCGTTACAAATGACAAAGTTACAAACGGTGACAGGACTTTCTTTAGAAGGTTTTGCAAAAGAAGTCGATCTTAAAGCATCAAATCTTTCGAGATTGCAGAGCGGAGACCATAATCCAACTATTCTTACTCTGTTGGATTTAGCTTATCGATGTGGATATGATGTAGAAGTGAAAGTAAAAAGAAAAACTTCCTAAATAGCATCATGAAATTACATATATTTGCAGAAAAATTTTTAAGAGCATAGCAATTTAACTCCTAAATTTGTTTTTTTATAAGTGTAAGACTTATTAGATTATGAATAGAAATGAGGAGGAACAATTATGACACATCATACATTTGTTGAGAAGAAACTGCATTTACGATTCAAAGGGAGTGACAGAAAAACAAAGAACCTGATTATTTCACGTCCTAAGGATAAATTGAAGAAGGATTCAGCTAATATAGCAATGGAGAGTATTATAGGAGCTAATCTTTTTGAAAAAGACGGAGTACAATTGTACGAAGGCCGAAGAGATGCTTATTATAAGACGCGGAGAGTGGATGTCTTTCTTTAACAACAATAAATAATCGAATAAATATCCACCGGCTTAGCCGGTGGATATTTATTTGTGGAGTAAGTTACTTCTATATAGATTGCACCGAATAAAAAGGTAGTATTTTCTCTTAAGAAAATTCTTGACGTGTTGAAGGAGAAATGCTATTCTATTAGAGGTGCTTTTATACCTGATTCCTGATAAGTAATCAAATCAGTCGTGCTGACTGGTAAGAAGGCCATTTTATGAGACAGTGATGTCTTTTAATTTTTAATCAAAAATGGTCCGCCCTGAAGTGTGGACCAAGAAGAACCCGTTAGGGAAGGATGAAGAGCTTAATGCCAACTATTAACCAATTAGTCCGTAAAACCTCGTAAATCAGCAGTTGAGAAATCAGCTTCCCAGCGTTAGGTAAAGGCTATAACAGTTTTCAAAAATCACAAACGAATACAAACTCTCCACAAAAAAACGTGGTGTATGTACCGTGTAGGTACTATGACACCTAAAAAAACCTAACTCAGCGTTACGTAAATACGCTCGTGTACGTTTATCTAACTTAATCGAAGTAACTGCGTACATTCCAGGTATCGGTCACAACTTACAAGAACACAGCGTTGTGTTAATCCGTGGTGGACGTGTAAAAAGACTTCACCAGGGGTACGTTACCATATCATTCGTGGTGCTTTAGACACTGCAGGAGTTAACAACCGTATGCAAGGTCGTTCTAAATACGGTACTAAACGTCCTAAAAAAATAATTTTTAAAAAAATAAAACACTCATTAAAATGAAAGGAGGATTATAAATGCCTCGTAAAGGTCCTGTCGCAAAACGTGATGTTTTACCTGATCCAATTTATAATTCAAAATTAGTTACTCGTTTAATCAACCGTTTAATGGTAGATGGAAAACGTGGTAAAGCTGCAACAATCTTATATAACGCATTTGATATCGTTAAAGAAAAAACTGGAAACGATCCAATGGAAGTTTTCGAACAAGCAATGAAAAACATTATGCCTGTTCTTGAAGTTAAAGCTCGTCGTGTAGGGGGTTCTAACTACCAAGTTCCTGTGGAAGTTCGTCCAGACCGTCGTACTACATTAGGTTTACGTTGGTTAGTAAACTACTCACGTCTACGTGGTGAAGACACAATGGAAGTTCGTTTAGCTAAAGAAATTATGGATGCTGCGAACAACACTGGTGCTTCTGTTAAGAAACGTGAAGATACACATAAAATGGCTGAAGCGAACAAAGCGTTTGCTCACTATCGTTGGTAAGATTAAAAAGGTTTTTCAACCTTTTTGGTCTCACTTATTGTTAGAAATATAGAAAGAGGTGTAGAACGAAGATGGCAAAAAGAGAATTCTCTCTTGAAAATACTCGTAATATTGGTATCATGGCCCACATCGATGCAGGTAAAACTACAACGACTGAGCGTGTACTTTATTACACTGGTAAAATCTACTAAAAATTGGTGAAACTCACGAAGGAGCTTCACAAATGGACTGGATGGAACAAGAACAAGAACGTGGTATCACTATTACATCAGCTGCTACAACAGCACAATGGAAAGGTCACCGTATCAACATCATCGACACTCCAGGGCACGTGGACTTCACAGTTGAAGTAGAACGTTCTCTACGTGTATTAGATGGTGCGGTAGCTGTACTTGATGCTCAATCTGGGGTAGAACCTCAAACAGAAACCGTATGGCGTCAAGCTACAACATACGGAGTTCCACGTATCGTATTTGCAAACAAAATGGATAAAATCGGTGCTGACTTCTTTATATTCAGTACGTACAATCCACGAACGTTTACAAGCAAATGCACACCCAATTCAATTACCAATCGGAGCTGAAGACAACTTCACTGGTATCATTGACTTAATCAAAATGAAAGCTGAAATCTACACAAATGACTTAGGTACAGATATCCAAGAAACAGATATCCCTGAAGATTTACAAGATTTAGCTGAAGAATGGCGTGAAAAATTAGTTGAAGCAGTTGCTGAAACTGACGAAGCTTTAATGGAACGCTATTTAGAAGGTGAAGAAATTTCAGAAGCTGAATTAAAAGCAGCTATCCGTAAAGCTACATGTGCGGTAGAGTTCTACCCAGTATTATGTGGTTCTGCCTTCAAAAACAAAGGGGTACAATTAATGCTAGATGCAGTAGTTGACTACTTACCATCTCCATTAGATGTTCCTGCAATCAAAGGGGTAGACCCTAACACAGACCAAGAAGTAGAACGTCATTCATCAGATGAAGAACCATTCTCAGCATTGGCCTTCAAAGTTATGACTGACCCATTCGTAGGTCGTTTAACATTCTTCCGTGTGTACTCTGGTACTTTACAATCAGGTTCATACGTTAAGAACTCAACGAAAGGTAAACGTGAACGTGTAGGACGTATCCTACAAATGCACGCGAACTCTCGTCAAGAAATTCCAGAAGTATTCTCAGGAGACATCGCTGCTGCAGTTGGTCTTAAAGATACAACTACAGGGGACACATTATGTGACGAAAAAAAGCTGAAGTTATCTTAGAATCAATGGAATTTCCTGATCCAGTTATCGAGGCTGCTATTGAACCCAAATCAAAAGCTGACCAAGATAAAATGGGTATTGCTTTACAAAAACTTGCAGAAGAAGATCCAACATTCCGTGCTTACACTAACCAAGAAACTGGTGAAACAGTTATCGCTGGTATGGGTGAGTTACACTTGGATATCATCGTTGACCGTATGCGTCGTGAGTTCAAAGTAGAAGCTAACGTAGGTGCTCCTCAAGTATCTTACCGTGAAACATTCCAGTGCTTCTACACAAGCTGAAGGTAAATTCGTTCGTCAATCAGGTGGTAAAGGTCAATACGGTCACGTATGGATTGAATTTACTCCTAACGAAGAAGGTGCTGGATTCGAATTCGAAAAACGCTATTGTCGGTGGGTAGTTCTCGTGAATACATCCCCTGCAGTTGAAGCTGGATTGAAAGACGCTATGGAAAAACGGGGTATTAGCTGGTTATCCATTAGTTGACATCAAAGCTAAACTTTACGATGGATCATACCATGATGTCGATTCATCTGAAACAGCCTTCAAAGTTGCCGCTTCTATGGCATTGAAAGCTGCTGCTAAGAAAGCTCAACCTGCTATCTTAGAACCTATGATGGCTGTTGAAATTACAGTTCCCTGAAGAATACTCGGAGATGTAATGGGACACGTTAACGCTCGTCGTGGACGTGTTGAAGGTTCTGAAGTTCGTGGTAACGCACAAATCGTTAAAGGTATGATTCCTTTATCAGAAATGTTCGGTTACGCAACCACATTACGTTCTGCAACACAAGGTCGTGGTACTTTCAGTATGACATTTGACCACTATGAAGATGTTCCTAAGAGCATTGCAGAAGAAATCATTAAGAAAAACGGCGGTAACGGAGAATAATCTCTAGCACTGCATCCTATCAAATGAACTGAATCGGCTGGTTATGTCAGTCATAACCAGTTGATTTTTAAGAGAGTTCTTTGGTATAATTACAATCGGTAGATACTGTTATAGAATCTAACAAAACTCAATTATTAGGAGGAATCATTTAAATGGCAAAAGAAAAATTTGACCGTTCAAAACCACACGTTAACATTGGTACAATCGGCCACGTTGACCACGGTAAAACAACATTAACTGCTGCTATTACAACTGTATTAGCTAAGAAAGGTTTCGCGCAAGCTCAAGATTACGGTTCAATCGATAAAGCTCCAGAAGAACGCGAACGTGGTATCACAATCAACACAGCTCACGTTGAGTACGAAACTGACACTCGTCACTACGCTCACGTTGACTGCCCAGGACACGCGGACTACGTTAAAAACATGATCACTGGTGCTGCTCAAATGGACGGTGCTATCTTAGTAGTATCTGCAGCTGACGGCCCAATGCCACAAACACGTGAACACATCTTATTATCACGTCAAGTAGGTGTTCCTTACATCGTTGTATTCTTAAACAAAGTTGACATGGTTGACGATGAAGAATTATTAGAATTAGTAGAAATGGAAGTTCGTGACTTATTATCAGAATACGATTTCCCAGGCGATGACACTCCAGTTGTTGCAGGTTCTGCTTTACGCGCTTTAGAAGGCGACGCTTCATACGAAGAAAAAATCTTAGAATTAATGGCTGCAGTTGACGAATACATCCCAACTCCAGAACGTGACGTTGACAAACCATTCATGATGCCAGTCGAAGACGTGTTCTCAATCACAGGTCGTGGTACTGTTGCTACAGGTCGTGTTGAACGTGGACAAGTTCGTGTTGGTGACGAAGTTGAAATCGTTGGTATTTCAGAAAAAACATCTAAAACAACTGTTACAGGTGTTGAAATGTTCCGTAAATTGTTAGACTATGCTGAAGCAGGGGATAACATTGGTACATTATTACGTGGTGTTACACGTGACAACATCGAACGTGGACAAGTTCTTGCTAAACCAGGAACAATCACTCCACATACTAAATTCAAAGCTGAAGTTTACGTATTAACTAAAGAAGAAGGTGGACGTCACACTCCATTCTTCTCTAACTACCGTCCTCAATTCTACTTCCGTACAACAGACATCACTGGTGTTTGTGTGTTACCAGAAGGCGTTGAAATGGTAATGCCTGGTGACAACGTAACTATGGAAGTTGAATTAATTCACCCAGTTGCTATCGAAAACGGTACTAAATTCTCTATCCGTGAAGGTGGACGTACAGTAGGTGCTGGTTCAGTAGCTTCTATCGAAAAATAATTTTTCTTAAAATGATTTTCAAGACTATCCAATTTTTGGATAGTCTTTTTTTATTAAAATTTTTTAAATTAAAATGTCAGACAATTGAAAGCGAAAACAAAAACAAGGCAAAATCTCAAAAACGTTGATATAACAACGTTTGTAAAGGGTTTTAAACCGAAATGGAACACACGGGACGCGTGTGCATAAATAAATGTTGTTAAATCAACGGTTTTCGCTTGCAATCAAAAAAAGAATCTTGTATACTATTAAAAGTGCCGCAGAGGAATGTAAATTTCTAAAGCAGCATACCCCTCTTAAAATAAGAAGGGGAGCTATGAAACGAGAGGTTGCGACACGCCCGGACGCTTTGCCACGAAAAGGGTCAAGTCGGAAATTCGCGTGGAGCTAGTCTTATGACAACATTAGACGAAGGAGGAAAGACAATGGCAAAAACAAAAAAATCCGTATCCGTTTGAAAAGCTTACGAACACCGTGCGCTTGATCAATCAGCGGAAAAAAATCGTAGAAACAGCAAAAAGAACTGGTGCTAGCGTAGCTGGTCCAATTCCATTGCCAACAGAAAGATCGCTTTTACACAGTTATTCGTGCGACTCACAAATATAAAGATTCTCGCGAACAATTTGAAATGCGTACACACAAGCGTTTGATCGACATCGTTAATCCAACGCCAAAAACTGTTGATGCCTTAATGAAGCTTGATTTACCAAGCGGCGTTGACATCGAAATCAAATTATAATAAATAGAAAAATGGAGGTGTAACCATGACCAAAGGAATCTTAGGCAAAAAGTAGGGATGACTCAATACTTTACAGAAGCAGGTGAACTTATTCCTGTAACAGTAGTTGAAGTAACTCCAAACGTTGTTCTTCAATTAAAAACAATCGAAAACGACGGTTACGAAGCTGTTCAATTAGGTTTCGACGACTTACGTGAAGTTTTATCAAATCGCCCTGCTAAAGGTCATGTAGCAAAAGCAAATGCTACTCCTAAGCGCTTCATTCGTGAATTCAACAATGTCGAGCTTAGCGAGTACGAAGTAGGACAAGAAATTACAGTTGATGTATTCAAAGCAGGAGACATCGTTGACGTAACAGGTACATCTAAAGGGAAAGGTTTCCAAGGTGCTATCAAACGTCATGGACAATCTCGCGGACCAATGGCTCACGGTTCTCGTTACCACCGTCGTCCTGGTTCAATGGGTGGAGCATCATTCCCATCACGCGTTTTCAAAGGTAAAGCATTACCTGGACAAATGGGTGGCGACCGTATCACTATTCAAAACTTAGAAGTAGTGAAAGTTGATGCAGAACGCAATGTAATCTTAATCAAAGGTAACGTACCTGGATCTAAGAAATCATTAGTAGAAATTAAAACAGCAATTAAATCTAAATAATAAATAGGGAAGGAGGAACGAGAGAATGACAAAAGTTACATTATTTAAACAAGATGGAACAACAAACGGAGAAATCGAATTAAACTCAGAAATCTTCGGAATTGAACCAAACGAAAATGTAGTATTCGACGCAGTAATCATGCAACGCGCTTCATTACGTCAAGGAACACACGCTGTTAAAAACCGTAGTGCAGTAAGCGGAGGCGGCCGTAAACCATGGCGCCAAAAAGGAACTGGTCGTGCTCGTCAAGGATCAATCCGTTCACCACAATGGCGTGGCGGAGGTATTGTATTCGGACCAACACCTCGTTCATATAGTTACAAATTACCTAAAAAAGTACGTCGCTTAGCGATTAAATCAGTATTATCACAAAAAGTATTGGATAACAAGCTTGTTGTAGTGGAAGCATTACAATTTGACGCACCAAAAACAAAAGAGTTTGCACAAGTATTGTCTAACTTAAACGTTGATACAAAAGTGTTAGTAGTTGTAGAATCTTCAAACGATTTCGCATTATTAGCAGCTCGTAACATTCCAAACGTAACAATCGTTGACGAAACAGATGTTACAGTATTAGACGTTGTAAACAACGACAAATTATTATTCACAAAAGCAGCTCTTTCTAAAGTAGAGGAGGGACTTCAATAATGGATGCACGTGACGTAATCAAACGCCCTATCATTACTGAAGCTTCAATGCTTGCTACTGACGAAAAGAAATACACTTTTGAAGTTGATGTACGTGCTAACAAAATTCAAGTACGTCAAGCCGTAGAAGAAATTTTTGGTGTTAAAGTTGAAAAAGTTAACATCTTAAATGTACGTGCTAAATTCAAACGTGTTGGCCGCTACGGTGGTTACACTAACAAACGTCGTAAAGCAATTGTGAAGCTTACAAAAGATTCAAAAGATATTCAATTATTCGCTGAAGAAGCTTAATCTTCAGAAAGAAAAAACTACTATAATAATAGGAGGAAATAGACGTGGCGATTAAAAAATATAATCCAACCTCAAACGGCCGTCGTAATATGACAGGTTATGACTTCAGCGAAATCACAAAGTCAACACCAGAAAAAACTTTGTTGGAATCATCAAAAAACAACGCTGGTCGTAACAGCCAAGGTAAAATCACTGTACGTCACCAAGGTGGCGGACACAAACGTGCTTACCGTGTGATCGACTTCAAACGTAACAAAGATAACGTTGAAGGTGTAGTTCACTCAATCGAGTACGATCCAAACCGTACAGCAAACATTGCATTAATTCACTATGTAGATGGTGTTAAAGCATATATCATTGCTCCAAAAGGTTTACAAGTAGGACAACGTATCGAATCAGGAGAAAATGCTGATATTAAAGTAGGTAATGCTTTTACCATTAGCAAAACATCCCAGTGGGTACTGTAATCCACAACATTGAAAACAAAAACCAGGTAAAGGCGGACAATTAGTTCGTTCAGCTGGTACAAGTGCACAAGTACTTGGTCAAGAAGGTAAATACACTTTTAGTTCGTTTGAACTCAGGTGAAGTTCGTATGATTCTTTCAACTTGCCGTGCAACAATCGGTACTGTTGGTAACGAACAACACGAATTAATTAACTTTCGGTAAAGCAGGACGTTCTCGTTGGAAACGTAAACGCCCAACAGTTCGTGGTTCTGTAATGAACCCCTAACGATCACCCACACGGTGGTGGTGAAGGTCGCGCTCCTATCGGACGTCCAACACCTGTATTCCATGGGGTAAACCAGCTCTGGATACAAAACTCGTAGCAAGAAAGCTCGTTCTAACAAGCTTATTGTTCGTGGTCGTAAAAAAAATAATTAACTAGATAACAAATCTGATTCTATTAAAAATTCTGGAAGGAGGATTTCCGTAATGGGTCGTAGTTTGAAAAAAAGGACCTTTCGTCGATGATCATTTGATGAAAAAGGTTGAAGCTGCTCAAGGTAGCGACAAAAAAGTTGTGATCAAAACTTGGTCACGTCGTTCAACAATTTTCCCAAACTTTGTTGGACAAACAATTGCTGTATATGACGGCAGAAAACATGTTCCAGTTTATATTCAAGAAGACATGGTAGGTCACAAATTAGGTGAATTCGCACCAACTAGAACTTACCGTGGTCACGTGAATGACGATAAGAAATCTAAACGCAAATAACGAGGGGAGGACTTGAAAAATGTCAGAACAAATCACATCTGCAAAAGCAGTTGCTAAAACAGTTCGTATTGCACTCGTAAAAGCTCGCCTTGTTGTCGATCTAATTAGAGGTAAAAAAATCGGTGACGCAATTTCAATCTTGAAATTCACACCACGTTCTGCATCACCAATCGTAGAGAAAGTTTTAATGTCTGCAATTGCTAACGCTGAACACAATTTCGACTTAGATGTTGAAAACTTATATGTAAGTGAAGCTTACGTGAACGAAGGACCAACAATGAAACGTTTCCGTCCACGTGCTAAAGGTTCAGCTTCACAAATCTTAAAACGCACAAGCCACATCACTGTAGTGGTATCAGAGAAGAAGGAGGGATAATCAGTGGGTCAAAAAATTCATCCATTAGGAATGCGTGTCGGAATCATCCGTGACTGGGATTCAAAATGGTACGCTGAAAAAGATTTCGCAGAATTCTTACATGAAGATTTAAAAATCCGTGATTATATCCGTAAACAATTAAACGAAGCTAGCGTTTCAACAATTGAAATTGAACGTGCTGCTAATCGTGTTAATGTTTCAATCCACACAGCTAAACCAGGTATGGTAATTGGTAAAGGTGGATCTGAAGTAGATAAATTACGTACAAACTTAAACAAACTAACAGGTAAACGAGTTCACATTAACATTGTTGAAATCAAAAAACCTGATTTAGATGCTAAATTAGTTGCTGAAGGAATCGCTCGCGACTTAGAACGTCGTATTGCTTTCCGTCGCGCACAAAAACAAGCAATCCAACGTACAATGCGCGCTGGTGCTAAAGGAATCAAAACAATGGTATCAGGTCGTTTAAACGGTGCCGATATCGCTCGTTCTGAAAGCTATTCAGAAGGAACAGTTCCATTGCATACATTACGTGCGGACATTGACTACGCATGGGAAGAAGCAGATACAACATACGGTAAATTAGGTGTTAAAACTTGGATCTACCGCGATGAAGTATTACCAACAAGAAAGAACAAAAACTCTGAGAAAGGAGGGAAATAAACATGTTAGTACCTAAACGTGTAAAACACCGTCGTGAGTTCCGTGGAAAAATGCGCGGGGAAGCTAAAGGTGGTAAAGAAGTAGTATTCGGTACATACGGTTTACAAGCAACAGAATCTCACTGGATTACAAACCGTCAAATCGAAGCAGCACGTATCGCTATGACACGTTACATGAAACGTGGTGGGAAAGTATGGATTAAAATTTTCCCTCACAAATCATACACAGCTAAAGCTATCGGGGTTCGTATGGGTTCTGGTAAAGGGGCACCTGAAGGATGGGCTGCACCAGTTAAAACGCGGTAAAGTGATGTTCGAAATCGCTGGCGTATCAGAAGAAGTAGCACGCGAAGCTTTACGTTTGGCATCACACAAATTGCCAGTTAAAACAAAATTTGTGAAACGCGAAGAAAATGGTGGTGAATCGAATGAAGGTTAATGAACTTAAGAAAGAACTTAAAGGGTTATCCACTGCTGAACTTGTTGAAAAAGAAAATGAATTAAAACAAGAACTATTCAACTTACGATTCCAACTTGCTACTGGGCAATTAGAAGGTACAGCACGCATTCGTGAAGTACGTAAACAAATTGCGCGTATCAAGACTGCATTGCGTCAAGAAGAATTGCAAAAATAATCATCAGCAAAGGAGGCAATGAACATGACTGTAGAACGTAACCAACGTAAAGTATATCAAGGACGCGTTGTTTCAGATAAGATGGACAAAACGTTAGTAGTTGCAATCGAAACTTACAAACGTCACTCAACTTACGGTAAACGTGTTAAATATACGAAAAAATTTGTAGCTCATGATGAAAATAACTCAGCAAAAGTTGGGGACATTGTTAAGATTATGGAAACTCGTCCATTGTCAAAAACAAAACGTTTCCGCTTAGTTGAAATTGTTGAAGAAGCAGTAATTATTTAATTTCAAATTGTGTATACATTTGAAAGGAGGAACCAATAGTGATTCAAACAGAAACTCGACTAAAAGTGGCTGACAACTCAGGCGCTCGTGAAGTGTTAACAATTAGAGTTCTAGGCGGATCTGGCCGCAAAACAGCTAATATCGGTGACGTAATCGTTGCATCCGTTAAACAAGCAACACCAGGTGGAGTTGTTAAAAAAGGGGATGTCGTTAAAGCTGTAATCGTTCGTACTAAATCAGGTGCACGTCGTAAAGACGGTTCATACATTAAGTTCGACGAAAATGCATGTGTAATCATTCGTGATGACAAGAGCCCTCGTGGAACACGTATCTTTGGACCAGTTGCACGTGAATTACGTGACAACAACTACATGAAGATCGTTTCATTAGCTCCAGAAGTATTATAATTTCTCATCAAAATCGAAGGAGGTGTAACACATGCACGTAAAAAAACTGGTGATATCGTAAAAAGTAATCTCAGGTAAAGACAAAGGTAAAGAAGGAAAAATCTTAAAGAGCTTTCCTAAAAAAGACCGTGTAGTCGTTGAAGGTGTTAACATTGTTAAGAAACATCAAAAACCATCTCAAGCGAACCAAACAGGGGGAATCGTTGAAGTGGAAGCTCCAATTCATGTTTCAAACGTAATGTTCGTAGACCCAACTACAGGTAAAGCAACTCGTACAGGCTTTAAAGTAGAAAACGGTGAAAAGGTACGCGTACCTAAAGGTCGTAACAAAGCATAATTCAGTAATTTGAGGAAGGAGGACCATCCTGCATGAATCGCTTAAATGCAAAATACAAAAACGAAGTAGTACCTTCATTAATTGAAAAATTTAACTACAAATCAGTTATGGAAGTACCAAAAGTAGAAAAAATCGTTATTAATATGGGTGTTGGTGATGCAACATCTAACGCTAAAAACTTAGAAAAAGCAGTTGAAGAGTTAACATTAATCTCTGGTCAAAAACCAGTTGTAACAACTGCGAAGAAATCAATCGCTGGTTTCCGTTTACGTGAAGGTATGCCAATCGGAACTAAAGTTACTTTACGTGGTGAACGTATGTATGACTTCTTAGACAAGTTAGTAACAGTTTCATTACCTCGTGTACGTGACTTCCGTGGGATTTCTAAAAAATCTTTTGACGGACGCGGTAACTACACATTAGGTGTTAAAGAACAATTAATCTTCCCAGAAATTGACTACGATCGCGTAGACAAAGTTCGTGGTATGGATATTGTTATCGTAACAACAGCTAATACAGACGAAGAAGCAAAAGAATTATTAACTCAACTTGGAATGCCTTTCCAAAAATAAAAATAAAACTCACAGGAGGCGAGTAGTTTGGCTAAAAAATCAATGATCGCAAAGAACAAACGTCCAAAAAAATATTCAACTCAAGAATATACTGTTGTGAACGTTGTGGTCGACCACATTCAGTTTATCGTAAATTCAAACTTTGCCGTATTTGTTTACGTGAGCTTGCCTATAAAGGGCAAATCCCAGGAATGAAGAAAGCAAGTTGGTAATCATTACTACTTGATAAAGGAGGTACTCATTAATGGTTATGACAGATCCAATCGCGGATTTCTTAACTCGTATTCGTAACGCGAACATGGTTCGTCACGAATCACTAGAAGTTCCGTCATCAAACATGAAAGTTGCTATTGCAGAACATCTTAAAATCTGAAGGTTTCATCTAAAGACTTCTCAGTTGAAGAAGATGGTAAACAAGGCATCATGAAAGTGTTCTTGAAATATGGAAAAAATAACGAACGTGTAATTACAGGATTGAAACGTATTTCTAAAACCTGGTTTACGTGTTTATGCTAAAACAGGTGAAGTTCCTAAAGTATTAAACGGTTTAGGAATCGCTATTGTATCAACATCTGAAGGTGTTATTACAGACAAAGAAGCAAGAGCTAAAAACGTAGGTGGAGAAATTCTAGCATACGTTTGGTAATCTAGAAATTAAGGAGGTGCAGCCAAGTGAGCCGTATCGGTAATAAACCAGTCGTTATTCCAGCTGGAGTAACAGTAGACGTTAAGGACCATACAGTAACAGTTAAAGGTCCTAAAGGTGAATTAAGTTATACATTTAACCAAAACATTTCTTTAGAACAACGCGAAGGTGAAGTAGTATTCACTCGTCCAGATGATTCAAAAGAAAACAAAACAATCCACGGAACAACTCGCGCAGTTTTCAACAACATGGTAGTTGGTGTTACTGAAGGATTCCAAAAAGAATTGGAATTAATCGGGGTTGGGTATCGTGCTCAATTACAAGGTAAAAAACTTGTATTAAACGTTGGATATTCTCATCCAGTGGAGTTCACTCCAGAAGAAGGAGTAGAAATCGAAGTTCCTTCTAATACAAAAGTAATCGTTAAAGGTTATGACAAACAAAAAGTTGGCGAATTAGCTGCTAACATTCGTGGCGTACGTCCTCCAGAACCTTATAAAGGTAAAGGAATTCGTTACGTTGATGAATTTGTACGTCGTAAAGAAGGTAAAACAGGTAAATAATTTTAGTGATTATTTACCTTTTGTTGCGCTTATCGCAGCATGATTAATTAATAAGAGGTGAAAATTGTGATTACAAAACCAGACAAAAATAAAGTGCGTCAAACCTCGTCACGCACGTGTTCGTCGTAAAAATCTCTGGTACTGCTGAGTGCCCACGCTTGAACGTTTTTCGTTCTAACAAAAACATCTACGCTCAATTAATTGATGACGTAGCGGGTGTGACGCTAGCAAGTGCCTCTACTTTAGATACTAATGTAGAAAACGGAACAAAAACTGAGGAAGCTTCTGCTGTAGGTAAATTAATTGCAGAACGCGGACTTGAAAAAAATATTAAAGAAGTAGTCTTTGACCGTGGTGGATACTTATACCATGGACGTGTAAAAGCTTTAGCTGAAGCTGCACGTGAAAATGGACTAGTATTCTAGGAAAAGGAGGATCCACATTTCATGGTTAATATTGATGCAAGAAACTTAGAATTAGAAGATCGTGTTGTTGCGATTAACCGCGTTACAAAAGTTGTAAAAGGTGGACGTCGTTTACGTTTTGCTGCTTTAGTAGTTGTCGGTGACCATAATGGACATGTTGGTTTCGGTACTGGTAAAGCTCAAGAAGTACCAGAAGCTATTCGTAAAGCTATTGAAGATGCTAAGAAAAACCTTATTGAAGTTCCAACTAGTGGTTCTACAATTCTCACGAAGTTATCGGTCGCTTCTGCGGTGGTAACGTATTGTTAAAAACCAGCTCAGCCGGTTCAGGAATTGCAGCAGGTGGACCAGTTCGTGCCGTTGTTGAATTAGCAGGTATTTCAGACGTAACTTCAAAATCTTTAGGTTCAAACACACCAGTTAACATGGTTCGTGCTACAATCGAAGGATTAAAACAATTAAAACGTGTTGAAGATGTTGCTGCATTACGTGGCAAATCAGTTGAAGAACTTTTAGGATAAGGAGGACATTAAAATGGCAGAATTAAAGATTACTTTAAAGAAAAGCTTGATTGGACGTCCTCAAAACCAAATCGATACTTGTAAAGCATTAGGCTTAACAAAAATTCGTTCAACAGTTGTTAAACCAGCTAACGTAGCTATCAAAGGCATGGTTAACACAGTTTCACATTTAGTGGATGTTGAGGAAGTTTAATTTAAAAACTTATAAGAGGAGGTGCCCAGAACATGAAACTTCATGAATTACAACCAGCTGAAGGTTCTCGTAAAGAACGTAACCGTGTTGGTAGAGGTCAAGGTTCAGGAAATGGTAAAAACTGCTGGACGTGGAAGCAAAGGACAAAAAAAGCTCGTTCAGGCGGTGGCGTTAGATTAGATTCGAAGGTGGACAAACTCCATTATTCCGTCGTATTCCAAAAACGTGGTTTCCAAAAATATTAATCGTAAAGAATATGCAGTTGTAAATCTTGAAACATTAAACCGTTTTTGAAGATGGTCAAGAAGTAACTGCAGCTGTACTAGTTGAGGCTGGTATCGTTAAAAACGAAAAAGACGGTATCAAAGTGTTAGCTAATGGTAAACTTGAACGCAAGTTAACTGTAAAAGCAAATAAATTCTCGCAAGCAGCAAAAGAAGCTATTGAAGCTGCAGGTGGAACTGTAGAGGTGATCTAATGTTCACTCTACTTAAAAATGCTGTTCAAATGAAAGATATTAGAAAACGTCTGTTATTTACATTGTCGATTCTAATTATCTTTCGTATTGGATCACAAGTTACTGTTCCTGGTGTAAATGCTGGAGCAATTCAGACATTTGCAACAACAGGAATTTTCGGATTGTTAAATACATTTAGTGGTGGGGCTTTATCAAACTTCTCATTGTTCTCAATGGGAGTTTCGCCTTATATCACTGCATCCATTGTTGTCCAATTGTTACAAATGGATATTCTACCAACGTTTCGTTGAGTGGTCTAAACAAGGGAAGTTGGTCGTCGTAAAATTAAATTCGGCAACACGTTATTTAACAATTGTGATTGATTTTTTTCCAAGCATATGCAATTTCTTTTTGGATTTAATGTTTGGTCAAACTATGGGTTAATTAACAACCCAGGGGTCAAAAACATTCTTAATGATTGCACTTGTGTTAACAGCTGGTTCCATGTTCCCTAACATGGTTGGGAGATATGATTACCGTTAAGGGATTGGAACGGGGTTTCTGTTCTAATCTTCGCAGGTATTGTAGCAAGAATGCCACATGATATTTATGAATTTATGTAAATCAAATTCAAGGTCGTACAGACACTGATTTTTATCGTGCAGTAGGATTCACAGTTGCATTAGTTGTAGCGATTGTTTTAGTCGTTATGTTAGTAGTATATATTGAACAAGCGCAACGTCGCTTACCAATCTCATACTCAAAACGCGCAACTGGTTCAAGTGAAACATCTTGGTTACCTTTAAAAATCAACTCTGCAGGGGTAATTCCGGTTATCTTTGCTAGCTCATTTATGACATTGCCATCAACTATTTTAAGTTTGTATGCAAAAGATCATAGTGAATCTGGCTGGTACCAACTTGCCACAAACATTTTTGATTTTTCAAAACCTGCTGGTGCAACATTATACACAGTGTTAATTGTTGTATTTACATTTTTCTATGCTTTCGTTCAAGTAAACCCAGAGAAAGTAGCAGAAAACTTACAAAAATCAAGCGGATATATTTTAAGTGTCCGTCCTGGTAAAGAAACTGAATCATTCGTTTCAAGTACTTTACTACGATTAAGTACAGTTGGTGCTCTTTATCTTGGTGGTATTTCAATTCTTCCGATGGTAGCTTCAGCATTATGGAACTTACCAAGAGGATTGATGCTTGGAGGTACGAACCTTCTAATCGTTGTTGGGGTAGCGTTAGAGTTAAGCCGACAAATTGAAGGACGTACAATCAAACGTAAGTATAAAGGATTTATTGAGGAATAATGGGAGAAATTGACAAGATGCAGCAATGCGTTTTGTCAGTTCTTCAGTTATGATTCTAGGAGGCAACTATGAACATTATCTTAATGGGTTTACCTGGAGCAGGTAAAGGTACTCAAGCAGAAAAAATCGTTGCTACATACGGAATTCCGCATATTTCAACAGGAGATATGTTCCGTGCTGCTATGCAACAAGAAACTGAATTAGGTCTTAAAGCTAAATCATTTCATGGATAAAGGCGAATTAGTACCTGATGAAGTAACAAACGGCATTGTAAAGGAACGTTTACAACAAGCCGATACAGAAAAAGGATTCTTATTGGACGGTTTCCCACGTACTCAAGCACAAGCGGAAGCACTTGATAAAATCATGCAGAATTAAACCGCTCAATCGATGCAGTGATTAACATCGAAGTGAACCCAGAAATCTTAATGCAACGTCTAACAGGAAGAATTATTTGTCGTAACTGTGGTGCAACTTACCACAAAACAAATAATCCACCTAAAGTAGAAGGTACATGTGATCGTTGTGGTTCTCATGATTTCTATCAACGTGAAGACGATAAACCTGAAACAGTGGAAAATCGAATTCAAATTAACATTGAACAATCAAAACCAATCTTAAACTACTATAATGCAAAAGGCTTATTACGTAATGTTGATGGAGAAAGCGGCATTGACAATCTCTTCAAAACAATTCAATCAATTATGGGCGAACCTCGCTAGGGAACTGCCTGTTATCTTGCATTTATGGTAGCTAAAATGGTATACTAAAAAAGTTAGATAACGGTAGAAGTCCGTCAAATAATCCGTAAAAACTTTTTACAAGTAAGGAGGATGAGACATGGCAAAGGAAGACGTAATTGAAATTGAAGGTATTGTTAATGAAACATTACCGAATGCGATGTTCAAGGTCGAACTTGAAAACGGTCATGAGGTTTTAGCGCATGTATCTGGAAAAATCCGGATGCACTACATTAAAATTTTACCGGGCGATAAAGTAACGGTTGAATTATCACCGTACGACTTAACGCGCGGAAGAATCACGTATCGCTTTAAATAATGGACTCCGTTAATGAAATAGAGGAGGGAACTTAAATGAAAGTTAGAGCATCAGTAAAACCAATTTGCGAAAAATGTAAAGTAATCAAACGCAATGGTAAAGTTATGGTGATTTGTCAAAATCCCAAACATAAACAACGTCAAGGATAATATATAAGGAGGTACTCATTAGTATGGCTCGTATTGCAGGTGTGGATATTCCACGTGAAAAACGTGTTGTTATTTCTTTAACCTATATTTACGGTATCGGTATTACTACTTCAAAACAAATCTTAGCAGCTGCTAACGTTAGTGAAGATACTCGTGTTCGCGATTTATCGAACGATGAGTTAGACCGTATCCGTGCTGAAGTGGATAAACTAAAAATTGAAGGTGACTTACGTCGTGAAGTGAACTTAAACATCAAACGCTTGATGGAAATTGGTTCATACCGTGGAGTTCGCCACCGTCGTGGTTTACCAGTTCGTGGTCAAAACACAAAAAAATAATGCTCGTACTGTAAAGGCCCAGCTAAGGCCATTGCAGGTAAGAAAAAATAATTTAGAGAAGAAGGAGGTTAATTCTTCATGGCAAAGAAAGTTGTACGCAAACGCCGCGTGAAAAAGAATATTGAATCTGGTGTAGCACACATCCGTTCAACATTTAATAATACAATTGTTATGATTACAGACGTTCATGGTAATGCTGTTTCATGGTCTTCTGCAGGTGCTTTAGGATTTAAAGGTTCTAAAAAATCAACACCATTTGCTGCTCAAATGGCTGCTGAATCTGCTGCAAAAGGTTCAATGGAGCATGGAATGAAAACTGTAGAAGTTTCTGTTAAAGGTCCTGGTTCAGGTCGTGAAGCTGCTATTCGTTCATTACAAGCTACTGGATTTAGAAGTGACAGCACTCGTGACGTAACACCAATCCCCTCATAATGGATGTCGTCCTCCAAAACGCCGTCGTGTAATGGATTGTTATTGTTGAATTTTTGTCGGACAATCGCACATTGAACGTACGTTTTGAAAGGGGTAAAAAACATGATCGAAATTGAAAAACCAAAAATTGAAACGATCGAAATCAGCGAAGATGCAAAGTTTGGTAAATTCGTTGTTGAGCCACTTGAACGCGGTTATGGTACTACCTTAGGGAACTCATTACGCCGAATCTTATTATCGTCACTCCCTGGTACTGCAGTAACAGATATCCAAATGGATGGCGTTTTTACATGAATTTTCAACAATAGATGGCGTGGTTGAAGACGTAGCTGCAATCATTTTTAAACATTAAAAAAATTGCATTGAAGTCTTTCACTGAAGATGAAAATAAAGTATTAGAAATTGATGTTAAAGGTCCAGCGGTAGTAACTGCAGGCGATATCAAACACGATAGCGACATTCAAGTTCTAAAACCCTGATTTATATATCTGTACAGTAGCTGAAGGATATCACTTCCATGTTCGTATGAATGCTAAAAATGGTCGTGGATATGTTCGCCTGACTACAATAAAATCTGATAATATGCCAATTGGTGTCATTCCCACTGATTCTATTTATACCCGATTAGTAAAGTGAACTACCAAGTCGAAAAACACTCGTATTGGTCAAAAAAATATTTATGATAAACTAACTCTTGATGTATGGACAGATGGTTCAATCGCTCCCTCAAGATGCTGTTAGTTTAGCGGCTCGTATCTTAACTGAGCACTTAAATATCTTTTGTTAATTTAACAAATGAAGCACATCCTATGGAAATCATGGTCGAAAAAAAGAAGAAACTCAAAAAAAGAACGTCTTCTTGAAATGACTATTGAAGAACTAGATTTATCAGTTCGTTCATATAACTGCTTAAAACGTGCTGGAATTAACACAGTACATGAATTAACAAGCAAGTCTGAAGCGGAAATGATCAAAGTTCGTAACTTAGGTCGTAAATCGCTTGAAGAAGTGAAACAAAAATTAATCGATTTAAATTTAGACTTACGTCGTGAAGACTAATAGAAACTCTTAAGAAGGAGGAATATTAAAAATGGCTTATCGTAAATTAGGACGTACAAGTTCACAACGTAAAGCGTTATTACGTGACTTGACAACTGACTTAATTATTAACGAACGTATCGTTACAACTGAAGCTCGTGCTAAAGAAATCCGTTCTACTGTAGAAAAAATGATTACTTTAGGTAAACGTGGTGACTTACATGCTCGCCGTCAAGCAGCTGCATTTGTACGTAACGAAGTAGCAGATGTTCGTGAAGAAGGCGAATCAATCGTTGTTGAAACAGCGTTACAAAAATTATTTAATGATTTAGCATCACGTTACAGCGAACGTCAAGGTGGATACACTCGTATTCTTAAAACTGAACCTCGTCGTGGCGATGCTGCACCAATGGTTATCATTGAATTAGTTTAATAAACATTCAATCGAACACTTTTCGATGGTTGAAAAGAGCGTCATGATGGTAATAATCATCTTGCTTATAAGATGGAAAGTCTGGGGCTACTGAACAGGTAGCCTTATTCTTTTCTCAGATTATTTAGTCTAGTTTCGTTGTTTTCCCGCCGATGCACTTTTGGCGGGAGAGCACTTCATCATGAAAAAGTGTGTTTTTTATATATACATATTTTTTTGATACATACATAGAAAAAGGAAAAAGGGGTGTCCCCTGTTGCAATCAACAATTATTGAGTTAAATAACATCCATTATCGTTATCATGAAGAGGATGAACGTGAAGCGTTGGCTGGAGTATCTTTAAAGGTCGAACGCGGTGAATGGTTAGCCATCATCGGCCATAATGGTTCTGGGAAATCAACATTAGCCAAAGTCATGAATGGACTTATCGAAGCTGGTAGCGGAGAAGTTCTGATTAATGGCGTTCTCTTAAACGATGAAACAGTATATGACGCTAGACGCGCAGTAGGGATGGTTTTCCAAAATCCAGATAACCAATTTGTTGGGACAACGGTGGAAGACGATATCGCCTTCGGATTAGAAAATATCGGACTCCCTCGAGAAGAAATGCTAGAGCGTGTGACTCGCGTTCTTGAAATGGTGAAAATGAGTGACTTCAGAACGAAGGAACCAGCTCGACTATCAGGAGGGCAAAAGCAACGTGTAGCGATTGCGGGTGTAACCGCCCTAGAACCTTCTGTGATTATTCTTGATGAAGCCACTTCGATGCTAGATCCCTAAAAGGGGCGCATGGAAGTTATCGGGACGATTCAAAAGTTACACAAAGAGAAAAACATTACTGTCATTTCGATTACACATGATTTAGATGAAGCAGCACAAGCAGACCGTATTGTGTTAATGGAACAAGGGCAAATTCAACAAATCGGGACTCCTGAAGAAATCTTCAAATTAGGTACGAAGCTTGTTGAAAAGGGACTTGATGTGCCATTTGCAGAGAAATTAATCGAAGTACTTCGCGAAAAAGGGATGGAACTTCCTGAAGCGTATCTTGATGAAGAAGGGTTGGTGGAATGGCTATGGACATCCGTTTTAACGAAGTAAATTTCGCATACCAAGCAAACACGCCTTTTGAAACACGTGCGCTTTTCGATGTAAACTTCAATATTCTATCAGGAAAGTATACGGCTATCATCGGACATACAGGTTCTGGGAAATCGACTATTTTACAACACTTAAAACGCGTTACTGAAAACCAACATCGGGTACGGTAACACTTGGGGATCGAGTAGTAGATTCTGAAACGAGTAATAAAGACTTGAAGCCACTGCGCCAAAAAGTCGGAATCGTATTCCAGTTTCCGGAATCACAACTCTTCGAAGAAACCGTTGAGAAGGATATTGCTTTTGGACCAAAGAACTTCGGAGCAAGTGAAGAAGAGGCGAATCAGTTAGCGAAAGAAACTCTAAAGATTGTTGGACTTCCTGAAGAGGTCTTACATAAGTCACCATTCGATTTATCTGGAGGTCAAATGCGTCGTGTAGCGATTGCAGGTGTCTTAGCGATGCAACCAGAAGTGTTAGTCTTAGACGAACCAACAGCAGGATTAGATCCCAAAGGACGCTTTTGAGATGATGGAGATGTTTTGCAAAATCTACAACGCGAAAAAAAGGCATTACAATCGTCCTTGTAACACACCAAATGAATGATGTTAGCGATTATGCGGATTACGTGGTTGTGTGTGAAAAGGGAACTGTGGTAAAAACAGGAACACCTGAAGAAGTATTTGCGGATGCTGCTTGGTTACAAGAAAAACAACTAGGCTTGCCTTCGACTGTTCAGTTTGTCGAGAAGCTAAAAGCAAAAGGGTTTTCCAAACAGACGCTCGTCCAATGAACTTGAAGCTTTAGCAGACTTACTTGTTTCACATTCGAAAACGGAGGTGACGCAAGTGCTCGATAAACTTATTTTAGGTCGCTACTTACAAGGCGATTCATGGATTCATAAACTCGATCCAAGAACGAAACTAATTGGAACATTTGCATTCGTGTTAGTCATCTTCCTAGCGAATAACTGGGTGACGTATGGCCTATTAATCGCTTATACACTAATTGCATTACTCTTGTCGAAGATTCCATTAGGATTTTTCTGGAAAGGAATTAAGCCATTAATTTGGGTGATTCTCTTTACGGTAGCACTCCAAATCTTATTTACTAGTGGTGGAGACGTCTACTTCCAATGGGGATTCATTCAAGTAACGTCTGAAGGGATTATTAATGCGATATTTCATCTTCTTTACGTTTCGTATTAATTATCTCGTTCTCAACACTATTAACACTGACAACCGCGCCTTTACAATTAACGGATGCGATTGAAGCAGTGATGAAACCATTAGCGGTTGTGAAATTCCCAGTGCATGAAGTGGCATTAATGTTATCCATTGCACTGCGTTTTGTACCAACATTAATGGACGAAGCACAAAAATCATGAACGCGCAACGAGCTCGTGGGGTTGATTTTGGAGAAGGAAATCTCTTCGAACAAATGAAGGCGATTATCCCAATCTTAATTCCGCTGTTTGTTAGTTCATTAAACCGTGCCGAAGATTTGGCAACAGCCATGGAAGCACGTGGATACCAAGGCGGAGACGGACGCAGTAAGTACCGTGTTCTAAACTATGAAATGCGTGATGCCATTGCGGGATTATCCCTTGTGGCCGTAACGATTTTTATTATTTGTATTAAAAGCATAAAATAAGGAGCTTGACTTGTCAAGCTCTTTTTGAAAGAAGGGAAAAGGATGCAGCGATATAAACTCGTCATTCAATATGATGGTACGCCGTATGTTGGATTTCAAGTGCAAGAGAAATGGGCAATAGCATTCAAGCAGAACTGAATAAAGCGCTGAAGAAGATGACAAAGGGTCAATATATTCCTGTTAGTGGCTCTGGTCGTACAGACTCTGGGGTGCATGCCAACGGTCAAGTCGTTCATATCGACTATCCCAAAAGCCATCGAAGCAGCATCTCTTGTTCGTGCGATGAATAGTTTATTACCGACGTCAATTCGGATTGTTTCGGCAGAGGCAGTATCGAAGACTTCCACGCGCGCTATAGTGTGACTGGGAAACGATACATCTATAAAGCAACGACTGCGCTATACAGAGCCCGTTTCGTCGTCAGTATGAGCTGCATCACCCATTCAAAACGGATGTAGACCGCATCAACAAGGCGTTTTGAAGCAGTGATTGAGAACATGATTTTCACGAGTTTTTGTTCGACAAAAAGCGATAAAGACTCCAAAGTTCGCGTTGTCACGAAAGCAGAAGTCGAAGAGAAACGGTGATGAATTAATTTTTCACGTTTTGAGGGTAAAGGGTTTCCTCTACAATATGGTTCGCATTTTTAGTTGAACGGCGCTTCAAATTGGAGACGGATTACGGAAGTGGAAGAGATGAAGCAAATTCTAGAAGCGATGGATCGAAAATGCAGCAGGTCCAACAGCGCCTGCTCATGGTTTATACCTAGATGAAGTGTTTTATAAGAATTTCGACTAGAAATATGATAGGATGAAAAGTAGTTATATTAAAAGGAGTGTCAATATGGTATTAAAAAGATTTCGACAAAAACTTAGAAAAAAATACGCTAAATTATTAATCTCAACAGGGATTAACGTGCAACCAGGTCACACAGTGAATATTGTGATTGACGTAGACCAAGCACCTTTAGCTCGTTTATTAGTAAAAGAAGCTTACGCACACGGAGCAAGCGAAGTAATCGTATCATGGGCTGACGATTTTCGTAGGCCGTGAACGCTTATTACACGCTGCTGAAGACCGTATCACAAACGTTCCAGAATACCGTGTAGCAGAAATGAACTACTTATTAGAGAAGAAAGCAAGCCGCTTAAACGTTCGCTCAGCCGACCCAGATGCATTCGCTGGAGTATCAGCAGAACGTCTTCAAAAATCAACAAAAGCATTAAGCCTTGCATTAAAACCATTACGTACAGCAACACAAGCCAACAAAGTGAGCTGGACTGTAGCAGCTGCTGCAGGTAAAGAATGGGCGAAGAAAGTATTCCCTAATGCAGCAACTGACGAAGAAGCAGTAGATTTATTATGGGATCAAATCTTCAAAACTTGCCGTGTTTACGCTGAGGATCCAGTGGCAGCTTGGAAAGAACACGAAGAAAAATTAGATGCTAAAGCAGCTATCTTAAACAAAGAACAATTCGTAAAATTACACTACACTGCACCAGGGACAGACTTAACTCTAGGAATGCCTAAAAATCACGTGTGGGAAAGTGCTGGAAGTATCAATGCTCAAGGAGAACACTTCATCGCAAACATGCCAACAGAAGAAGTCTTCTCAGCTCCTGACTTCCGCGTAGCTGACGGATATGTATCAAGTACAAAACCATTAAGCTACAACGGTAACATTATCGAAGGCATCAAAGTGACTTTCAAAGACGGTCAAATCACAGAAGTATCTGCTGAAAAAGGCGACCAAGTAATGAAAGACTTAGTATTCGAAAACAATGGTGCTCGTGGATTAGGTGAAGTTGCACTAGTAAGCTGACCCATCACCAATTTCACAATCAGGCATTACATTCTTCAACACATTATTCGATGAAAATGCATCAAACCACTTAGCAATCGGTTCTGCTTATGCAACAAGCGTTAAAGGTGGAGAAAACTTCGAAACTGAAGAAGAATTAAGAGAAGCTGGATTAAACCGTGCGGATGTTCACGTGGACTTCATGATCGGTGGACCAGAAATGAACGTGGATGGTATCCGTGAAGACGGTACTGTTGTTCCAATCTTCCGTAACGGAGACTGGGCTATCTAGTTCAATGAATCAAAAAATATAAGGAACGAACTTTGAGAGAAGTTCGTTCCTTTTTTGTCGTTCTATAAGAAAAAATAATACAACTATAAGAAAATTCAATTGGTAAAAACTTCACAAGGAAGGTACAATAAAAACAGAGGAATCCTTATAAAGTTCGTAATAATTCAATGAGTTCTAAGATGTTTTGCGAATAAGTTTCGTTTGGACGATAAGCGACCCTGATGGGGAAAGAATCCATTTTTATCTAACGAGTGAATCCAAACAAGATTTTCGTCGTCTGAGTAGAAATTCTTTATACTCTAAAGCCATGATGCAGACGGAGTTAAACGTTGCAAGACTGGCAAGGAGAACTTCCCAGTTGTCGTCCACATAAACAATATTCGGTTCAAAGCCAAAATGTCTTGAGCGTTGGTGTAATAATTTTCCAAGCATAAAGTGTTTAGATAGAGTGCTGAATCGTTCACCTTTTAAATCTTCAAATGTCACAGAGTCCTTATTAGCCAATGGATGCCCCTTTGGAACGACAAGACTTGCGTGATAACCAATGAAGTGTTGCTGGAATGGTTCAATCACAATGTCAGACTCGATCTTAGGAAAAGAGAGAACACCAAGGTCGATTTTCTTCGTTTACAAGAGCGTTTTTGAAGCTCACGCGAACCGCCTTGTACCATCGTTAAGTGAATCGAAGGATGTGACATCATAAAACGCGAGAACTCAGGCATTAATTTGATCGCAAAAAGTGTCGGTAGCCCAATTCGAATCGTTTCTTTTTGAGGCTGATTGAGTCTCATGGATTTGAGCCACAGTGCCTTCCATGAGAGAAAATGATTTTCTTACCATTATCGTATAAGAGCTGTCCAGCTTCAGTCAGTCGAATACTATTGTTAGTTTGCTGAATAAAAAGCGGAGTATGTAATTCGGATTCTAATTTTTTTAATGGTTTGAGAAAGGGTCGGTTGCGTAATGAATAAGCTACTGAGCGGCATTGGAATATCCGCCATGGTCAACGATACTAATAAAGTAGTGTAGGTGTTTAATATCCATTTGACATCTCCTGATTCTCTTTAAGTGAAACTGTTACACAATAATTGTAACAAAGAATAAAGACGGAAACAATAAGGTTTTTTAAAACATAAAGGAGGAATTACGATGAAAATTACAATCGCAGGTGCTGGCGCCATGGGAAGTCGCTTTTAAGTTAATGCTCCATCAAGCAGGGCATGAAGTGCTTCTAGTGGATGGATGGAAAGATCATGTGGATGCCATCCAAAAAAAGAGGGGCCTCAAGGCAAACTATAATGGAGAAGAAGTCGTTGTGAAATTGCCGGCTGTGCTTCAAAGTGAAGTTACAGAAGAAAATGACGAGTGACCCTCATTATCTTATTTACAAAAAGCGATGCAACTAGAAAGTATGCTAACTGACTTGAAACCGGTGATTCATGATGAAACTCGAGTGCTGTGCTTTACTCGAATGGAATCGGGCATGAAGAAGTGATTGAACAGTTTGTTCCAAAAGAAGATATCTTTATTGGGGAAACACGATGTGGACTGCTGGAATGGAGGCCCTGGTCGCGTGAAACTCTTCGGTAGCGGGAACAGTTGCTTTGAAGAACTTAGTGGATACACCAAAGCGCAAGCCAATGCCGAAGAAATCGTGAATGTTTTGAAATAGTGGAGGATTGAATGCAAGCTATTCTGAAAACATTCTATTCGCCATTTATAAGAAAGCATGTGTGAATGGGAACAATGAACGGACTATGCACCATCTTGATGAGTAATATGTATGAATTTGGCTCTACAACGACGGCATCATATGATTGTTGAAAATATTGTGAAAGAATTTTTCAGAAGTTGCAAAAATGAAAACATTCTGTTAAATGTTTCAGAAATTGTAGATTTTATCGAAAACGAATTGTTATAATCGTGAAACAATCTGGGCTTCATCACCCATCGATGTATCAAGACTTTAAATGAAAAATAATCGTTTAACAGAAATCGACTACATCAACGGAGCGGTAGTGCGTAAAGGTGACAAAAAAATATGGCGTTCCAACACCATATTGTGAGTTTTTAACAGCATTGGTTCATTGTAAAGAACAAATTCTGGAGCTAAAATAGCTCACAGTAAGAGGGGACAAAACACTATGGAAGCACAAGCAAAACAAAAATGACGGCTTCAGTTTTTTTATCAATAAAAATCTTAGCAGGGAACAGCCCTAGGGGTTATCGTCGGACTGATTCCAAATGCCGTTCTTTTCAGCAATTTTAAAACATTTTTAGTCAATATCCAATCGCAGTAACAATTACACAAATCGCGGTTATTTTTCCAATTAGCAACTCCACTCATTATCGGGGGCTTAATTGCATTACAATTCGATTTCAAAACCAATGCCGATGATGGTTGTTGCAGGGGCCTGCTTGCAGCCAGTGGGGTTGTTACGTATAATGCAGAACTTCAAAAATATGTCGGGTGCTGGAACAGGGACTTAATCAACACAATGGTCACTGCAGGTATCGCTGTTGGAATGTTAATGCTAATCAAAGATAAATTCGGTTCAACTGCCGTTGTGGCAATGCCAATCGTCTGTCGGTGTGGGTTCTGCCTTTATCGGGATGTTACTATTACCATACGTTAAAATGATTACGACTGCTATTGGTACAGTAATCAACGAGTTCACAACATTACAACCAATTTTAATGTCAATCTTAATTTGCTGCTCATTTGCAACATTAATCATTTCACCAATCTCAACAGTAGCGATTGGGTTAGCGATTCAATTAAACGGTGTATCTGCCGGGGCCGCTGCTATGGGGTTGCCGCAACAGCCGTAGCATTAGTAGTTCACCATGGAAAGTCAATAAACTCAGGGGTAACATTAGCCATCGCTCTAGGGCAATGAAATTAATGATGCCTAACTTATTCAAATATCCCAGTAATCTTGATTCCATGTTTATCAACAGCGATTATTTCAGCGATTCCAGTAGCGCTATTCTCAGTAAGCGGTACTCCACAATCTGCAGGGTTCGGTATCGTAGGGTTAGTAGGACCGTTAGCTTCTATCGATGCTGGATTGAATGTTGCCTTAGCAGCTATTGTATGGTTCGTTGTGCCAATTGCAGCAGCGATTGCAAGCAAAATTTTATTTGAAAAAGTTCTTAAATTATACGATTCTTCAGTCGTATTCAAATTCCAAGAATAAGCACAATTTCCTATCGACTCCTTCATGCACATTGCATGGAGGAGTTTATTTTTATTTTTGCTAGAAGATGGTACAATAAACGTAATAGAAGGGAGTGGTCGGATGAGAATTCAACAATTAATTTATTTCGAGAAAATCGTTGAAAAAGGCTCCATGAATGAAGCCGCAAAAGACTTATATGTCAGCCAACCAAGTTTATCAAAGGCCATTCGTGAGTTGGAATTAGAAATGGATATCACCCTCTTTCAACGGGGGAATACTGGAATTACATTGACGGGAGAAGGGCGTGAGTTTTTAGTCTATGCTCGACAAGTCCTCGACCAAGTCAATTTGATGGAAGAAAAATATAAACGACAAACAAAACGGAAACGGACATTCTCCGTATCTGCGCAACACTATGCGTTTGTGGTGCATGCCTTCGTTGATTTTATTCAAAAGGAAGCAGGAGACGAATATCAATTCACGCTTCGTGAAACAGAAACACAAAACATTCTAGAAGACTTAACGAACTATAAGAGTGAGATTGGGGTCTTGTATTTGAATGATTTCAACCGCAAAGTCATGGAAAAATTATTCAAAGAAAAGAACTTAGTATTCACACCACTCTTCACGGCACAACCGCACGTATTCTTAAGCACGCAAAATCCACTAGCAGAAAAAGAGAGCATTACTCTAGAAGAACTAGAAGACTACCCTTACTTGTCCTATGAACAAGGGGAAGAAAACTCATTCTACTTCTCAGAGGAAATCCTCAGCACGATGGAGCATAAGAAGAGCATTAAGGTAAGTGACCGTGCGACCATCTTTAACTTAATGGTCGGTTTAAATGGATACACCATCAGTTCAGGGATTATTAGTAGCAAACTAAACGACGACAAGATTGTTGCTGGTTCCTCTGGACGTAGAAGATACAATGGAACTCGGAATCTACAACACGATCAACGAAAATTATCGAAGGAAGCAGAACGATTCTTGCATATGCTGAAAACACATATTCAGGAATACGGCTTCGAAGTTCAAAATCTTGATTTTTAGTTCACAAAGAGGTTGAAACTATTCGGAAAATCGGTGATAATAAAAGAAGGTAAGATATTATTACTCAGTAGAAGGAGACGGATGCAAATGAGTTGGAAAGAAAACAGCAAAAATTATGGGAATCTTTTTGATGCACTAGAAGAAGGATTAAAGGTGCAATTACAATCAATGGATGACACACAAAAAGAGGAAGCCTTCTATACACCATTAGAATTTGGTACTGCGGGAATGCGTGGAATTGTTGGACCTGGGATTAATCGCATGAACACTTACACAGTGCGTCAGGCAACAGAAGGATTATCACGCTTAATTGAAAGTTACGGGGAAGAAGCGAAAAAACGTGGGGTGGCGATTGCTTACGATTCACGTCATTTTTCACCAGAATTCGCAATGGAGTCTGCACGTACTTTAGCAACTCACGGGATTAAGTCATATGTATTTGAAAGCTTACGTCCAACACCAGAATTATCATTTGCGGTACGTCACTTGCATACATTTGCCGGAATTATGATTACAGCTAGTCATAACCCAGCAGCTTACAACGGATATAAAGTATATGGTGAAGACGGCGGTCAAATGCCTCCAAAAGATGCGGATGCATTAACAGCATATGTTCGCCAAGTGGCAAATCCTCTTGAAATCGAAGTGCTAGATGATGATGCATTAGAAGCATCAGGTCTTGTAACGATTATCGGAAAAGACGTCGATGATGCGTACTTGAAAGAAATTAAAACAGTCTCTGTAAATCCAAAACTTCTTAGCGATGTGGAAGGATTATCAGTGGTTTATACACCATTACACGGAACTGGTTTAATGCTTGTAGAAAAAGCATTAGAACAAGCAAACTTCAAAGGCTTGCACGTTGTTGAAGAACAAGCAGTGCCAGATGGAGACTTCTCAACAGTTAAATCTCCAAACCCTGAAGAAGCTGGCGCATTTGAATATGCGGTAGAATTAGGGAAAAAAGTAGGTGCCGATGTATTATTAGCGACTGACCCTGATGCGGACCGTATGGGTGCAGCTGTACGCTTACCAGATGGAAGCTACCAAGTGATTACAGGGAACCAAATTGCTGCTATCTTAGTCGATTACTTATTATATGCTCACCAACAAGCAGGAACACTTCCAAGTAACGCACTTGTCGTGAAATCAATCGTAAGTAGTGAACTTCCAACAGCTGTAGCTAAAAGTTATGGCGCTGAAATGATGAACGTATTAACAGGATTCAAATTCATCGCAGAACAAATCCAACACGACGAAGAAACTGGAGAACATACTTTCATGTTCGGTTTCGAAGAAAGCTACGGATACCTAGTGAAATCATTCGTCCGTGATAAAGATGCCGTTCAAGCAGTGTTATTACTTACAGAAGTAGCAGCACACTTCAAGAACGAAGGCAAGACTTTATATGACGGACTTCAAGCATTATATGCAAAACACGGGTACTTCTTAGAAAAAACAATTTCTGTAACAGTAGCTGGTTTAGAAGGTCCACAAAAAAATCAAAGCCTTTATTAGACGGTTTACGCGCTTCTGTTCCCAACAAGCTTTTGAGGCTTTGAAAGTAGCTTAGCACAAGACTTCGCAGTAAACGAACAAAAAGATGCGAACGGTGTCGTTTCTGAAATCGGACTTCCAACTTCTAACGTATTGAAATACATTTTAGAAGACGGATCTTGGATTGCGGTTCGCCCAAGTGGTACAGAACCAAAAATCAAGTTCTACATCGAAAGCTAAAAGCGGATAGCGAAGAAGCTGCAAAAGAAAAAGTTGCAGCCTTTACAAGCCGACTTAGAAAAATTACAATAATCAATGAAGGAGCATTCTCACGATGGTGAGGGTGCTTTTTAATGCGATTGTTTCGTTAATATGATTGGATTTTGCGGAAATTTGTTTTGAAGCTCAAAGAATTGTGGTACAATGAATGAAAGTGATCGTGAAAAACATTCTCTATATGAGATGAGAGGAGTCATTTATGAAAAAAAGGAACGAAACGATTTTTAGCAGGGAGTGTAGCCCTCCCCATCACTAGTAGTGGCAGGATGTTCTCAGTCTAAATCGACATCAGAATCAACAAAGGAAACAACAGAAGCAACAAGTGAAGTAACAACACAGGTAGCTTCTAATACAAAAAAAGGATGCTAATAGTCCAGCAGCATCATTTGATTGGAATGCAAAGGTTGCACCACTGACAAAAATACGAACAAACGTAT